>PPYF01157973.1_pt1 | contig 21337 bp, 20 predicted proteins | sample 1559871 | NCBI WGS metagenome assembly PPYF01 (sample SAMN08240021, study PRJNA423297) | Human gut metagenome, whole genome shotgun sequencing project.
TAAAAATGAACAAAGAAAAACCCACCCCTCATGAATGAGGGGCAGGGGAGTTGAGAGTGTGTTTACACACTATTTTTAACATTTCCGGATTGGATGCATAAGCAAGTGCCGTGTCAGCAGTAATGCGTCCGTTTTTATAAAGTGAAAGAAGACTGGAATCAGTGATTTACACGAAGGCTGCTTCATTTTTTCTGAACATTAAGGCAGGGAAAAGGGGGCGGCCGTTCTTTTTTGTTGAGTTAACCGGGGAAAAGGATTATAATAGAGAACGCGTGGAATAAGACGCGCAGAAAGAAAAAGAAAGAGATGCGTATCCAGAGACTCGTGGGAGATCGGAACGGTGAAGGTGTCCGATATCGAAGGAAAGATTGAGTGGTATATGGGAAGACCATAACGAAACGACAGAGGAGAATAGAAATTATGCGGGGGAAAAAACAGATAGCAGCCGTAGTTCTTGCGGTGATATTTGCGGTGACAGCAGGGATGCCGCACAGTACGGTATATGCGGAGCCGGACAGCACCGGGAATGCGCAGGCAGCAGACGCAGCGGCAGATGATACCCAGAAAGAAGAGAAAAAAGAAGAAGACATGACTCCGGAAGAGCTGGAGAAGAAGGCAGAAGAAGATGCTTATAAGATGGAGATCCAGTCGAACAGCTGGAAGAACTGGCCGCAAGGACCGGGAACATACGGAGAAGCAGCGATCGTGATGGATGCAGGAACCGGAAGTATCTTATATGCGAAGAATATTGACGGGCATGAATATCCTGCCAGCATCACAAAAGTTCTGACCAGCCTTATCGCATTAAAATATGGCAGCCTGTCAGACCAGGTAACATTTTCGAATGACTGTATATCTTTTATGCAGCCGGGAGATTCTTCCGTAGGATTAAAAGAAGGAAATGTGATCTCGTTGGAACAGGCGTTGTATGCGACACTGCTTGCCTCGGCAAATGAAGCAGCCTATGCGGTTGCGGAAAATGTCGGGAAGAATGCCGGGCACGATTACAACTGGTTCATACAGCAGATGAACGAGGAGTACAAAAGTCTCGGCGGAGAGAACTCGAATTTTGTCAATGCGAACGGGCTTCATGATGACAATCATTATACCTGTGCGCGTGACATGGCTTTGATCGGCAGAGAGATCTGGCGTTATCCGGAATTCTTAAAGATCTGTCAGGAGCAGAGTTATACGATCCCGGCATCCGATACGACGGAAGAGCACGTATTTCCGCAACATCATAAGATGCTTATAAAAGAAAATAAAAATTATTACCAGTATGCGGTCGCAGGCAAGACGGGATATACATCCAATGCCTTATCCACACTGATCACCATGGCCGATAACGGCAATATGAAACTGGTATGTGTCGTACTCAGAACGCATGGAGCGAATATATATCCGGATACAAAGAATCTGTTCGAATATGTATTTAATAATTTCCAGAAGATTCCGGTGGCAGATGAGAAGAAACCGACAGAAGTAAAAGAATTTATAACGGCATCGGATGAAAGTGAGAATGCCGGATCCGCACAGACGGGAGGGAATGAGTACCAGCCGCTGGAAGATGGCTATGTGATCCTGCCGAAGGATGTCTCATACAAAGATGTAGATTATGAGATTACAGACGTAGACGAAAAGACCGGAGAAGGAACGATACAATATACTTATGACGGTCATTCGGTAGGAAGTGCGACAGCAAAGTTCACGGAGAAATACCTGCAGAAAATAAGTACAGGGAAAGAATGTGTGGATAACTCCGGGACAACGAAGAACTCCGGTGGAAAATCAAGTGCAAAGAGCATCTGGACGAATTTTGTGCAGAAAGCAAAAGCAGCATGGGCGTTCAGTCAGAAGAAATTTGCCGGGAAATCGGCTTCGGAACAATATATGATCGCCGGAGGATGTGTGGCACTGGTGATCCTGATCGTCAGCCTGATCGTTGTATTGATACGCCGGAGAAGATAAAAGATAGAAGATACATGAAAAATAAGGTAAAACCCCTTGACGGATTTTAGGATTGTTGCATATAATAAAAGATGTGAAAAACGCTGATGAAGACAGTAGGATATAACAGAACGCAGCAGCGAGCCGGGGATGGTGGAAGTCCGGTGCAAGTAAGATATATCTGAATATCACTTCTGAGTTGCAGATTTTGAAAGGTTTCGGTAAGTGACCGAGTAAAAACTGACGGTATTCCTCCGTTACAGGGAAGACATATGATGGTATGTTAGGTGGTTTATAAACGTAAGTACAGCTTTCGTCCTATACAGGGCGGAAGCTTTTTTAATTTTATGTTTTAATTTTATGGAGGTAAATATGTATAAGAAAGTTTCTACGGATCTTAATTTTGTAGACAGAGAAAAACAGACAGAGAAATTCTGGGAAGACAATGACATCTTCAGAAAAAGTATGCGTGACCGTGAAGGCAACGAGATCTATATGTTCTACGACGGCCCTCCGACAGCCAACGGAAAACCGCACATCGGACACGTTCTGACACGTGTTATCAAGGATATGATCCCAAGATACCGTACCATGAAGGGATACGAAGTTCCAAGAAAGGCCGGATGGGACACACATGGACTTCCGGTAGAGCTGGAAGTTGAGAAGCTTCTCGGACTGGACGGAAAAGACCAGATCGAAAAATACGGTATGGAACCATTCATCAAGAAATGTAAAGAGAGCGTATGGAAATACAAAGGTATGTGGGAAGACTTCTCTAATACCGTAGGCTTCTGGGCTGATATGGATGATCCATATGTAACATATGATAATAACTTTATCGAGTCTGAGTGGTGGGCACTCAAGAGAATCTGGGACAAGAAGCTCCTGTATAAAGGATTCAAGATCGTGCCATACTGTCCTCGCTGCGGAACTCCGCTTTCTGCACAGGAAGTAGCACAGGGCTATAAAGATGTAAAAGAACGTTCAGCGATCGTTCGTTTCAAAGTAGTAGGAGAGGATGCATATTTCCTCGCATGGACAACAACACCATGGACACTTCCGTCTAACATCGCACTCTGTGTGAACCCGGAAGAAGACTATGCGAAAGTAAAAGCTGCCGACGGCTATACTTATTACATGGCTGTTGCACTTCTCGATACCGTACTTGGCAGACTTGCCGATGAAGAAAACGGAACAAAGGCTTACGAGATCCTTGAGACATACAAAGGAAAAGATCTCGAATACAAAGAGTATGAGCCATTATACCAGTGTGCTTACGACTGCGCTTCCAAGCAGAACAAGAAAGCATTCTTCGTTACATGCGATACCTATGTAACACTGACAGACGGTACCGGTGTGGTTCATATCGCTCCTGCGTTTGGTGAAGACGATGCCAAGGTCGGACGTAGATATGATATGCCGTTCGTTCAGCTGGTAGACGAAAAAGGTAACATGGGAGAGACGACTCCGTTTGCCGGATTATTCGTTAAGAAGGCTGATCCGGAAGTATTAAAAGACCTCGACGGACGCGGACTTCTCTACGATGCACCGAAGTTCGAGCACAGCTATCCACACTGCTGGAGATGTGATACACCACTTATTTACTACGCTCGTGAATCATGGTTCATCAAGATGACAGAAGTAAAAGATGACCTGATCGCCAACAACAATACAATCAACTGGATTCCGGAAAGCATCGGTAAAGGACGTTTCGGCGACTGGCTTGAGAACGTTCAGGACTGGGGTATCAGCCGTAACCGTTACTGGGGAACTCCACTGAATATCTGGGAATGTGAGTGCGGACACCAGCATTCGATCGGAAGCATCGAAGAACTGAAAGAAATGTCCGACAACTGCCCGGATGAGATCGAACTTCACCGCCCATACATCGACGAAGTAACGATCAAGTGCCCATGCTGCGGAAAGCAGATGCACAGAGTACCGGAAGTTATCGACTGCTGGTTCGACAGTGGATCTATGCCATTTGCACAGCATCACTATCCATTTGAGAATAAAGAGCTATTTGAAAAGCAGTTCCCTGCAGACTTCATCTCCGAGGCTGTTGACCAGACACGTGGATGGTTCTACTCACTGCTTGCGATCTCTACACTGATCTTCAACAAAGCACCATACAAGAACGTTATCGTACTTGGACACGTGCAGGATGAGAATGGTCAGAAGATGAGTAAGTCCAAAGGAAATGCAGTTGATCCGTTCGACGCACTGGAGAAATACGGAGCAGATGCGATCCGCTGGTACTTCTATGTCAACAGTGCACCATGGCTTCCGAACCGTTTCCACGGAAAAGCCGTTGTAGAAGGTCAGAGAAAGTTCATGGGAACATTGTGGAACACCTATGCGTTCTTCGTACTGTATGCGAATATCGATGATTTCGATGCAACAAAATACACACTGGAATACGACAAGCTGTCCGTTATGGATAAATGGCTTCTGTCTAAGCTCAATTCCGCAATCAAGGCAGTAGACTATGACCTGTCCAACTACAAGATCCCGGAGGCTGCAAAGGCACTTCAGAGCTTCGTAGACGATATGAGTAACTGGTATGTAAGACGAAGCCGTGAACGTTTCTGGGCTAAGGGAATGGAACAGGATAAGATCAATGCTTACATGACTCTGTACACAGCACTGGTTGAGATCTGTAAGACGGCAGCGCCGATGATCCCGTTCATGACAGAAGAGATCTATCAGAACCTGGTAAGAAGCGTGGACGAGAGCGCTCCGGAAAGTATCCATCTGTGTGACTTCCCGGTTGTAAATGAAGCACATATCGATACAGAACTGGAAGCTAATATGGACAATGTTCTGAAGCTGGTTGTTATGGGACGTGCATGCAGAAATACTGCAAATATCAAGAACCGTCAGCCGATCGGACAGATGTATGTAAAAGCTGATTTTGAAGTACCGGAATTTTACAAAGACATCGTAAAAGATGAATTAAATGTAAAGAATGTAACATTTACACAAGATGTTCGTGACTTTACTTCATATACTTTTAAACCTCAGTTAAAGACAGTGGGACCAAAATATGGTAAAATGTTAGGAGGTATTAAAGCAGCACTCGATAACCTCGAAGGAAATGCAGCAATGGATGAGTTAAATGCTACAGATGCCCTGAAGCTTGATATCAATGGACAGGAAGTGACTCTGTTCCGCGAAGATCTGTTGATCGAATCTGCACAGATGCCGGGATATGTATCTGAGAATGACAACGGAATTACAGTTGTTATGGATACAAACCTTTCCGAAGAACTTCTGGAAGAAGGATTTGTACGTGAGATCATCAGTAAAGTACAGACCATGCGTAAGGAAGCCGGATTCGAAGTTATGGATAAGATCGCAGTATCTTATGAAGGTACAGAAAAAGCAGAGAAAGTATTTGCAGACAATGCATCTACGATCGCAGATGAAACACTTGCACTGGAAGTTACAAAAGCAGCACCAGCAGGCTACACGAAAGAGTGGAAGATCAATGGAGAAGCTGTAACGATCGGTGTGGAAAAGAGATAATCAAAGCCCAGTTTTTTAGAAGGGAAGTAGAAAATGTATAATCCAAGATTTGAAAAAGCCGTATTTAAAAGAGATGTACGGAACAATGTAAAGACATTGTTCCGTAAGGAAGTAGAAGAGGCAACTCCGCAGCAGTTGTTCCAGGCGGTTTCTTATGCTGTAAAGGAAGCCATCATCGATGACTGGCTTGCAACACAGAAACAGTATGAGAAAGACGATCCGAAGACCGTATATTACATGTCCATGGAATTCCTGCTCGGAAGAGCTCTCGGAAACAACCTGATCAACATGACGGCATATAAGGAAGTAAAAGAAGCTCTGGAAGAGATGGGAATCGACCTGAACGTGATCGAGGACCAGGAGCCGGATCCGGCACTTGGTAACGGTGGACTCGGACGTCTGGCAGCTTGTTTCCTGGACTCTCTTGCAACGCTGGGATATGCATCTTACGGATGCGGTATTCGTTACCGTTATGGTATGTTCAAGCAGAAGATCAGAGACGGCTATCAGGTAGAAGCACCGGATAACTGGTTAAAAGACGGCAACCCGTTCGAACTCCGCAGACCGGAATATGCGAAAGAAGTACGTTTTGGCGGAAATATCCGTGTGGAATACGATGAGACAGGAAAGACACACTTCGTTCAGGAGAACTATGAATCTGTAATGGCGATCCCTTATGATTATCCGATCGTAGGATACGGCAACCACATCGTGAATACACTCCGTATCTGGGATGCAGAAGCGATCGTAGATTTCCAGTTAGATTCCTTTGACCGTGGAGATTATCACAAAGCCGTTGAGCAGGAGAACCTTGCGAAGAATATCGTAGAAGTGCTTTATCCAAATGATAACCACATCGCAGGAAAAGAACTGAGACTGAAACAGCAGTATTTCTTCGTATCAGCAAGTATCCAGGCTGCAATTACAAAGTTTAAAAAGAAACATGGTGATATCAGTCTTGCGATCGTTGCAGGCTATTCTGTCAACGGTGTTGCAAAGCTGCATACAGAGATCCTGAAGAACCAGGAACTGAAAGATTTCTATCAGATGATGCCGGAGAAGTTCAACAACAAGACCAATGGTATCACACAGAGACGTTTCCTTATGCATGCGAACCCGCTGCTTGCCGACTGGGTAACAGAGAAGCTCGGCACAAAAGAGTGGATTACAGACTTGTCCAAGATGAGCGGACTGAAGGAATGGCTGGATGACGAAGAGGCTCTGAAAGAATTCATGACGATCAAGTTCAAGAACAAAGAGCGTCTTGCAGCTTACATCAAAGAGCACAACGGTGTAGAAGTAGATCCAAGATCAATCTTCGATGTACAGGTAAAACGTCTGCACGAATACAAACGTCAGCTGCTGAATATCCTGCATGTAATGTATCTGTATAACCAGATCAAAGAGCATCCGGAGATGTCCTTCTATCCTAAGACATACGTCTTCGGTGCAAAGGCTTCCGCAGGATATATCCGTGCAAAAGAGATCATCAAACTGATCAACTCAGTTGCAGATGTGATCAACAATGACCGCAGCATCAATGGCAAACTGAAAGTTGTATTTATTGAAGATTACCGCGTATCGAACGCAGAGCTGATCTTTGCGGCAGCAGATATCAGTGAGCAGATTTCTACTGCTTCTAAAGAAGCTTCCGGAACAGGTAACATGAAGTTCATGATGAACGGTGCACCGACACTCGGAACGATGGACGGAGCGAACGTAGAGATCGTAGACGAAGTTGGAATCGACAATGCATTTATCTTCGGACTGAGTGCAGACGAAGTAATCAACTACGAGCAGAACGGTGGATATAATCCATACGATATCTACAACAACGATCCGGATATCAGAAGAGTGGTAGACCAGCTGGTAGACGGAACTTATGCAAACGGTGATAAAGAGATGTATCGTGACCTTTACAACAGCCTTCTGAACAATCAGGGTGGTGCAAGAGCAGATATGTACTTTATCTTAAAAGACTTCCGTTCTTATGCAGATGCACAGGCCCGTGCAATGGAAGCTTACAAAGACACAGACAAATGGGCTAAGATGGCTCTTAAGAATACCGCTTGCTGCGGTAAGTTCTCGGCAGACAGAACGATCCAGGAATATGTAGATGATATCTGGCATCTGGATCATGTTGTGATCAATGAGGATGAACTGGAATATTAAAAAAAACCCTCTCATACCATAAGGTATGGGAGGGCTTTTTTGTGCCAGTGGGGACGGGGGAAAGTGGCTCTGCCGTCGGGGAGGTGTGCAAATATATGAGACGATACAAGGGAATAGGTGGAAAAGTGAAACAGGCCGGCTGCTGGCTGCTTATCATAGTTCTGCTTCCGTATATCATAACCGTATTTATAAACGGACCGAAGGTTATCACTGCTTCAAAAGCAGATGAAACGATGGTGAAAATAAAGAAAAACGGAAAGATGCCTGTGGAGGAGTATTGTATCGGAGTGCTGGCCAGGGATATGCCGGCAGATTATGAGAAAGAAGCGCTGAACGCACAGGCAGTGCTCATCCGGACAGAAGTATACCGCATGATTCAGGAAGCCGGTGGAGACGGCACACTGCCGGAAGAAGCGGAAGACGAATTCTGGACAGAAAAACAGATGAAATCCGCGTGGGGTATGCGGTATGCGGAAAATTACCGGAAGTTAAAAAACGCACTGGAATCTACTGCGGGACAAGTGCTGTTCTATGGAAAAGATCTGGCAATGACACCATTTTTTAATCTGAGTAACGGATATACAAGGGATGCAAAAGAGGTGCTTGGAAAGGAAGAGTATCCTTATCTGAAAATCGTGGAATGTCCCGGGGATGTAAATGCTGAGAATGAGATACAGACGGTGATACTGGAAGTGAAGAGTGAACAAAAAGGCGAAAATGAGGGAACTACAGGTATTGAAACGATGGATGTGGAGATACAGGAGACGGATTCCGTGGGATATGTATTGAAGATCCGCGTGGGAGACAAGGTAATGAGCGGGGAAGAATTCAGAAATAAATATGAACTGGCTTCCAGTTGTTTTACGCTGCAACCTTATAATGGAAAGTTAAGAGTAACCACAAGAGGAGCCGGTCACGGAATCGGTATGAGTCAGTACACGGCAAATGAGATGGCAAAAAAGAAACAAGGATATAGAAAAATATTAAAATATTTTTTTAAAGGAACGGATATAAAAGAAGTGACAGAAATTATAAAAAATGTATAACTACATCACGATCTGGCAAAAATATGGTCAGAGGTGGTGATGAAATGAAGAAAAACGAAAAAACGTCTATGTCCAAACGGCGTGCTACCGTGGCAGCAGTGTTATGTTTTGTGGCAGCAATTGCAATAGCAGGAACATATACATTTAACGATTACAGGAAAACGCAGAAAAATGAGCTGGCGAAGGCGGAAGAAAAAAGCAGGCAGGAAGAGACAAAGAAAGACAACAAAGAGAACAGCGATCTGACAAGAGAAACCGGAACATCAAAAGTAAAAAGTGAGAATACCGGAAGCAGTACAAAGAAAAGTGCAGCAGATGAGAGTACAGTTGATGAGAAAAACGAATCAGACGGAACCGGAATGACAGATCAGTCCGAACAGAATGGAACGGGAACCCAGGCAACAGCAGGAAAGAGTCATAATATTAATTTTACAGAAGACAGCTACATCCTATGGCCGGTGAACGGGGCTGTGATCATGAGCTACAGCATGGATAAGACGGTATATTTCCAGACGCTGGATCAGTATAAGTATAATCCGGCCGTGATCATCGAAGGTGCAGAGGGAGACCAGGTGCTCTGCGGCGCACCCGGGATCATCAAGTCGATCGATGTCAGTGCGCAGACGGGAACAACGGTCAATGTAGACATCGGAAACGGATACGAGCTGTTATACGGACAGCTGAAAGAAGTACCTGTGAAGGTTGGGGATTATGTAGAAGCGAAGAGCGTGCTTGGCTATGTGAGCCAGCCGACGAAGTATTACAGCAAAGAAGGCTGTAATGTATATTTTGAGATGCGCAAAAACGGACAGCCGGTGAACCCGGTGGAGTATACGGCGGATCAGGATTAAAAGAAAAGGACAGGGATTCCCAGAAATCTCTGTCCTTTTCTTGTGCGGTCCTTCTTTTTGAGGGGTGGATAAAATTGACTTTCCGCAGGATAACGGATAAAATAAAGTGGATTATTACAGGAAAAATCAGACCGATTGTGGATAAGTGGGGAAAGCTACATGAATTATACCTATATCATAAAATGTGCAGACAGTACGTTATACACAGGCTGGACAAATGATCTGGATAAGAGGATAAAAGCACATAACAGTGGAAAAGGTGCAAAATACACGAAGACCAGAAGACCGGTGAAGCTTGTGTATTACGAAGAACATGAGACGAAGAATGAGGCAATGAGCCGGGAATATGCGATCAAACAGTTGACACGGAGAGAAAAGGAACTGCTGATCCAAGGAAACGGAAACTTATGTGAAAAAGAGTGTGGATAAGGAGATCGAGATCGGAGAGAAGATCCCGAATGAATTCGAACTCGCAGAATAAGTAAAAATAAATGATATTAAGTGAAAAAAGCTGCCACCGGCAGCTTTTTTCATATGGATTTCATTAAAGTACAAAAGCATACATCACCACAAAGTGGCAGGCGCTTCCGGCCATCACAAACAGATGAAAGATCTCATGGCTTCCGAAATATTTGTGCTTACTGTTAAAGATCGGAAGCTTCAAAGCATAAATCACGCCGCCAACGGTGTAGATGATACCACCGGCCAGCAGCCATACGAAAGCCGCCGGACTTAAAGAATTCAGCAATTGTGTAAATGCCAGTACGCAGGTCCAGCCCATGCCGATATAAAGTACGGAGGAAACCCATTTCGGACAGTATACCCAGAATGCTTTGATCAGGATTCCGGCGATGGCAAATGACCATACGATCGCAAGAAGGATGATCCCGGTCCTGCCGCCAAGTACTAACAGGCAGATCGGAGTGTAGCTTCCGGCGATGAGAACGCTGATCATCATGTGATCGATCTTTTTAAGAATGGTATTTACTTTTTTTGATTTATCGAATGTATGGTAAGTTGTGCTTGCCGCATACAGTAAGATCAGACTTGCCGCATACACAGCAATTGCGATAATGTAAATCTTACTTGGTTCGCGCGCTGCTTTTAAAAGCAATGGGATTGCTGCGAATATTGCCATCAGCATTCCGATAAAATGCGTGATCGCACTTCCCGGATCTTTAATGTGTTCTTTTAACTGCTCTGCCATAGTCATGCACCTCCTGAATGTCGAAAATATGACATGTAGTTTTTAATACTATGTTTGCTATATGTGTATATTATACCAGGAAAAGAAAAAAATCAAGCAAAAAAGGAAAATATTTTTAAAATCAAAATAATCCTTTTCCGCTTGATTTTTTACATATCAGGTGCTAATTTATTTTCATTGCGCCAGCTTCTTGGAGAAGTTCCATAGGTATTCTTGAATGCTCTTGAAAAATGTAACTGATTCGGATATCCGACGGCATTTCCGATATCTGCAATGGATAAAGAGGTCAGTTTCAGAAGTTCTGCAGCCTTCGTCATGCGGTAACTGATCAGGAATTCCTGAGGAGATTTTCCGATGGAATCGTGAAAAATCTTTCCGAAATAACTCCGGTTCAGACCACAGAAAGAAGCAATGTCTTCAATGGTAATATTGTTCTGAAAATTTTGCTCAATATAAGATAATGCTTCTTTGATGTAAAAATCGCTGATCTTTCCACTCTGCTTCATGCGCACTGTAGCAGCAGAACGCATGAAATAATCCAAAAAGAGATACAAATGTCCGATTATATGGAACGGTGAATCGGAGGAGGAACCGGAATGTCTGGTAATATATAACATTTCGTTCATCATTTCATTGCGGAGATCTTTCGAACCAGCATGATAGACCGGATGATCCGGACTGAGTCCGGCAGTAGAGACAATCTCTTTGGCACGGAGTCCGTCAAATTCAATCCAGGTATATTCCCATGGGAGATCCTGATCTGCGATGTAAGTATTGATCTGATTAGGAAATAGCATAAAACCCTGTCCGCTTTTCACCTGATATTTTATTGTATTGCCGGAAGAATCGTCGGCCATTAAAGTTCCGGTTCCGGATATCACATAGTGAAAGATATAATGGTTTCTGGCGGCAGGTCCAAAAGAATGGGAAGGTTCACATTGTTCCCAGCCATACTGATAAAGTCCGATATCAACAAAATTTTCATTTGGGAAAACGGAAAATAAAAGATTACTCATAGGAATCCTCCTTTTTAAAACAGTATATACCAAAATGCTAGATGACTTCAATATATAACGGGAAAAATCGCATTTTGCAATAAAACATATAATATAATGATATTTATAGACGCATAAGGGTATGTTACAATTCAATTGTAAATAAAAAATAAAAAAACCTGACGATGAAAACAAGAAAATATCCCGGGAAAGGTTCAAAATCAGGAAGGAACGGAACAAAAGGAGTTTGAAAAACATGCATAGGAAGTACAGGAAACTGGTAAGTGCCGGACTGGTTCTTACGATGGCTGGGGCTATGACGCTGCAGGGATGCGGGCAGAAGGAGAAGACAGGAAAGACAGAAATAGAACTTGTGCAGTATAAGCCGGAAGCAGTAAAAACATTTGAGAAAATAGAAGAAGAATTCAACCGTACACATGATGATATTCATCTTACAATTGAATCTCCGAATGATGCAATGACTGTTTTGAAGACGAGATTTATCCGGGAGGATAATCCGGATATTATTGGAATCGGAGGAGACGTGAACTATTCAAACTTTATCGATTCTGACATGTTGATGGATATTTCCGACTATAAGGGTCTGGAAGATATTAAAGAGGCATACAAAGAAATTGATAAAAATCTGGAATTTGTTCCGGAAAAAGGAACTTATGCGGTACCATATGTTGCAAATGCAGCAGGAATTCTTTACAACAAGGAAATGTTCGAAGAACATGGATGGAAAATACCAACTACATGGGATGAACTCATGAGCCTGTGTCAGGAGATACAGAATGCAGGAATCCAGCCATTTTATTTTGGATTTAAAGATACATGGACTTGTCTTGCACCGTGGAATGCGGTTGCGGTAGATCTTGCACCCGCAGATGTGTGTGCACAGGTGAACCGTGGAAAGACAACATTTTCGAAGGAATATAAAGAAGTGGCAGAACGTATGCTGGAGCTGCTTCCATATGGACCGGATGACCCGTTTGCATATGATTACAACGGGGCGTGTACGGCATTTGCAAAAGGTGAATCCGCAATGTATACGATCGGAAGTTATGCAATTCCACAGATCCAGACGGTGAATCCGGATATGGAGATTGATTCATTTGTAATGCCGGCAAGTAATAACAAGGAAGAAAATAAGTTGAACTCAGGAATAGATCTTCAGTTCTGCGTAATGCAAGACTGCAAAAATAAAGAGGCAGCATATGAAGTGTTAGATTTTCTCTTGGAAGATGAGAATGTACAGGCATATCTGGATGCGCAGAAGGCGGTTCCTTGTAAAGAAGGAGATTTTGAACTGCCATCAACCCTTGAAGGAATGAAAGAATATATAAAAGAAGGAAAAATGTCTGACTATCAGGATCATTATTATCCATCGGAAATGGCGGTAGACGCACAGATCCAGACATTCCTGATGAAAAAAGACAGCAAGGCATTTCTTAAGAAATTTGATACAGACTGGGTAAGATATAATCGTGATATTATCCGTAAAGTGGAAGATTACGAGAAATCGCATAATGACTAAGACAGATAAGTTACTGATAATACGGAAGTTCAAGGAGTTAGTACGATGAAAAAGAATAAATTAAATGATAGAAAGCGGACATTTCTTCTGATCACGATTCCAATTGTTGCATTATTTTTCTGCTTCAATACGCTGCCGCTGATCAAAGGTGTCATCTATAGTTTTACCAATTTTAAAGGATACGGAAGTTACGACTGGGTAGGTCTTCGTAATTATAAAGATCTGTTTACCGATTCCAGAGTCGGAGGCTCATATATCTTTACATTTAAGCTGGCAATTGCGGCGACAATTTTGACAAATGTATTGAGTCTTCTGATGGCACTCGGACTAAATAGTAAGATCAAGTTCAAAAGCGCACTCAGGGGTGCATATTTTATCCCGAATGTACTGGGAGCACTGGTGGTAGGATACATTTTCAACTATTTCTTTACGTATATCCTCCCTGTATTTGGAAAAATGATCGGAAGTAAGACATTTAGTTCCAGTATGCTTTCTAATACAAATCTTGCGTGGATCGCGATTGTGATCGTGTGTGCATGGCAGTCGATAGCAATGAACACAATCATTTATATTTCAGGACTTCAGACGGTTCCGGAGGATGTATATGAAGCAGGTGCCATTGATGGTGCTACAGGATGGAAGAAGTTCAGGAACCTGACATTTCCACTGATCATTCCATTTTTCTCTATCAATATGGTTCTGAGTGTGAAAAACTTCCTGATGGTATTTGATCAGATCATGGCATTGACAAAAGGAGGTCCTGCCCAGAGTACAGAATCCATCTCATATCTGATCTATAATAACGGAATGAGTGGTGGACAGTTTGGATTCCAAAGCGCAAATGCAGTTATTTTCTTTATTGTGATTGTAGTGATTTCGGTAATGCAGTTGACTATCACCGGTAAGAAGGAGGAACAGTTGTAATGAAAAAAGTTGGGAAAGAAAGAATAAACTGGCCTGTAACGATTCTTTTGATCGCAGGGCTGATCACTGTAGTATTTCCATTGTATATGACTGTTGTCATTGCGCTGAAGAAACCTTCGGAAATGACGAATGATGTCGCAGGAATCTTATCGCTTCCAAAGCATTTCAGTCTGAGTAATTTTACAGAGGCGATGAAAGTGACAGATTTCTGGAACTCGTTGGGAAACAGTCTGCTGATCACAGTTGTGACGGTAGTGCTTGCAATGCTGATCCATTCACTGCTTGGATATGCAATTGCAAGAAATAAGACACATAGTAAATTTTATAAGTTTATTTATTTTTATGTTGTCAGTGGTATGTTCGTACCTTTTGCAATCCTGATGATGCCGGTCGTAAAACAGACGGCGCAGATGGGACTTGCGAACAGAGCCGGAGTGATCATCTTATATCTGGTATTTTATATGCCGATGAATGTACTGCTGTATTCCGGATATCTGACAAATATTCCCAGAGCGCTGGAAGAGGCAGCATGCGTGGATGGAGCAAGTACATGGACAACTTATTGGAAGATCATCTTTCCGATCATGAAACCAATGCATGCAACGGTTGCGGTTCTGACAGCACTTGGAACGTGGAACGATGTTATGACACCATTGGTTATTATGTCAGGCACAGGAAAGAACACACTGCCGCTGGCACAGCTTAATTTCCAGACACAGTTTGGAACGAACTATAACCTGGCATTTGCCTCTTACCTGTTGGCACTTCTGCCGATCCTGATCTTCTATCTGATCTGTCAGAAGCATATCTTGAACGGTGTGGTAAATGGAGCTGTAAAATAAGAAAATACAAATCGGATAAAAGACACAAAAAGGAGACTGGAAAATGGGAATTGTTTACAGTAAATCAGACAGGACATTTACAATACAGACAAAGAATACAACGTATCAGATGCAGGTGGACCCTTATGGGTTCCTCCTGCACCTGTATTATGGAAAGAAAACAGATGGAAGCTGCATGGATTATCTGCTGACGTATTATGACAGGGGATTCTCTGGAAATCCGTTTGATGCAGGGGATGACAGAACATATTCTATGGATGCACTTCCGCAGGAGTATCCTTCCTATGGAACCGGAGATTACAGAAGCACGGCACTGATCGTTGAAAATGCAGATGGAAGTACAGCGTGTGATCTGCGTTACCGTTCGCATCACATTTTCAATGGAAAATATAAGATTCCGGGTCTTCCGGCAGTCTATGCGGATGAGACGGAGAGCCAGACACTGGAGATCGTAATGGAAGATGCGGTTACAGGCGTAGAAGTTACATTGCAGTATGGTGTGCTTCCTGATTATGATGTGATCACAAGAAGTGAGAAGATCGTTTATCGTGGCGAAGGAAAGATATGTATCAGGAAAGCGCAGTCTGCATGTCTGGATTTTGTTCAGGGGAAATATGATCTTCTGACATTTTACGGAAGACATGCAATGGAGAGAACGATGCAGAGAGAGCCGGTCACACATGGAAGTCATGTGATCGGAAGTGTGAGAGGAACTTCGAGCCATCAGTATAATCCGATGATGATTCTTGCGGATGAGAATACGACGGATCAATATGGAAATTGTTATGCAATGTCTTTCGTATATAGTGGAAATTTTAAAGGTGAGACACTGAAAGATCAGTTTGGACAGACACGTGCGCTTATGGGGCTGCAGGATGAGATGTTCTCGTATCCGCTGGCAGAAGGAGAAACATTCTATACACCGGAGGTACTTCTTACTTTTTCCGGAAGTGGAATGAACCTTCTTTCACAGAATCTGCACAGATGTATCAGACAGCATATCTGCAGAGGAAAGTACAAAGAAAGTGTCCGTCCGGTTCTGGTGAACAGTTGGGAAGCATCTTACTTTGATTTTGATGGTGATACCTTATACGAACTGGCAAAAGAGGCAAAGCATGCAGGCATTGACATGCTGGTGCTGGATGACGGCTGGTTTGGAAAACGTGATGATGATAACAGCGGTCTCGGGGACTGGTTTGTCAATGAGAAAAAGCTTGGGGGGACACTGGGAGATCTGATAAAGAAGATCAATGATCTGGGTGTAAAATTCGGAATCTGGGTGGAGCCGGAGATGATCTCGGAAGACAGTGATCTGTACAGAGAACATCCGGACTGGGCACTTACTATTCCGGGAAGGAATCCGGTTCATGCAAGAAATCAACTGGTGTTGGATTTCTCGAGAAAAGAAGTTGTAGATCATATATTTGATCAGATCTGTAAAGTCCTGGATCAGGGAAATATTGAGTATGTGAAATGGGATATGAACCGGAGCCTTATGGATGTGTTCTCGAGAGGAACCGAAGATCAGGGAAGGGTCATGTATGATTATGTTCTTGGATTATATGATTTTCTGGAAAGGATCGTGACAAGATATCCGGATCTGCTGATCGAAGGATGCAGCGGCGGCGGTGGAAGATTTGATGCCGGAATGATGTATTATACACCGCAGATCTGGTGCAGTGATAATACAGATGCATTGGACAGATTGCAGATCCAATATGGTACTTCATTCGGTTATCCGGTATCCGCTGTAGGGTCACACGTATCAGCAGTGCCGAATCATCAGACAGGAAGGATCACATCTCTGCATACCAGAGGTGTAGTGGCAATGGCCGGAACATTCGGATATGAATTGAATCTTGGAAAACTTTCAGAAGAAGAGAAGCAGGAGATCCGGTTACAGGTGGAAGAATACCGGAAGTTCGCACCACTGATCCAGACGGGACTGTACTACCGGCTGTCTGATCCTGCGAGGGAGGAATATGCAGCATGGGCATTTGTATCCGAAGATCAGAAAGAAGTTCTTCTGAACGTCGTACTGCAGGAAATTCATGGAAATATGACTGTGAATTATGTAAAGCTTCAAGGATTGAAATGTAGTGCGATCTATCGTGACACGGAAACAGGAAAAATATATAATGGTGCAGCACTTATGGAAGCAGGAATTCCGATGCCTGTGGAAATGGGAGAATTCAAGGCATACCAGATGCATCTGACAGCAGAAGAGTAGAGTATAAAAATGGGAAAAAGAGTAGAAAAAAATAACAGTATTTTTCAATATAGGTTAGAGAAACATCATGATGAGCTCAGGTGGCTTTACATGGAACTTTATCAGAACGATGATATGTTCGCGGAATTGTGTTCCCAGATGTATGAGTATTACAGACAACGGAGTAGCAAACTGAAAGAATGCAACATTAATTGTCTTCATCTTATGCCTTTCCTGGATACGCCGGAAGGCAGATCTGACGGCGGTTATGCGGTGGCAGATTTCCGTAAGATACGCCCGGATCTCGGTACGATGAAGGATCTTGCAGAACTGGCAGAAAAGTGTCATGAGGAAGATATCAATGTGTGTATGGAGCATGATGACAGTGTCCTTTGCATATTACGTGAATATAAGGGAAGAAGATTTTTTGGAATATTCAACTTCAGTGATCAGGAGAAGACAGCGTGGATGCAGGAAGATGGAGTATATCGTAATCTGCTGACGAGTGAAAGGATGGAATTAAAAGATATAAGATTAAGAGGGTACGACTTCCTTTGGTGTGAAAAATAAACTGGCCTGTATGGAAATGTTACAACTGGCTGTTTGGACGAATCCACTATCGTGCTAATATATTCAGCAGAATTTATTTTTCATTGCATATTACAACAGGAAGGAAGAGTACAATGAGTACAAATACAGCAGCAGGAAAGACCATTCATAATGATAAGGTGAAGAATCTGGTGATCACGGCATTCTTTACAGCAATTACATTTCTTGGAATCCAGTCGTTCAGGATTCCGCTTCCGGCAGCAGTCGGAACACCATTTCTTCATTTCGGACATATATTTGTCGTAATGGGATTGTTACTTCAGGGAGGAAAAAGAGGAGCCGTATCCGGAACGCTGGGACTTACCATCTTTGATATGTTAAATGGATATATGCAGGATGCGCCAAAGACGTTTGTTGAGACGGCGCTGAAGTGTCTGATCGTCGGAGCACTCTTTATGATGCTGAAGAAAAAGACAGCCGGTGATAAAAAGAAAGAATACGGAGCAGCGATGATCTGTGCTGTGGTTTACGGATGCATCAACGTGATCATGGAATTTATTATGGGAACCATATCTATGATGATCATGGGAAGTGGATTCGCAGCGGCTGCGGTGGGAGCATTTACATCTCTTCCGGCTACGGTGATCAATGCAGTCTTTATGGTGATCGCAATTGCGGTTCTGTACCAGCCGGTGAAAAAGATCTATGTGCGCATGGCATAGAGCAGGATAGTGGAAAAAATAATGAATGAACAAAAAAGAGCGGATACTCCTTAAGTGGTGTATCCGCTCTTCTTCTGATATCAGAATCCGTTATTCTTATCCGAAATATCTCTTGAGAAGTCCTTCGAAAGCTCTTCCGTGACGGGCCTCATCTTTAGCCATCTCATGAACAGTGTCATGGATCGCATCCAGATCAGCAGCTTTTGCACGTTTTGCAAGATCGAACTTACCGGCTGTAGCTCCGTTCTCGGCATCTACACGCATCTCAAGGTTCTTCTTTGTGCTGTCTGTAACAACTTCGCCAAGAAGCTCTGCGAATTTAGCAGCGTGCTCAGCTTCTTCCCAGGCAGCTTTTTCGTAGTATAATCCTACTTCAGGATAACCTTCTCTGTGGGCAACTCTTGCCATTGCAAGATACATGCCAACTTCTGAACATTCTCCTTCGAAGTTCGCTCTTAAATCAGCTAAGATATCTTCGCTGACACCTTTTGCAACACCTACAACGTGCTCTGCAGCCCATTCTCTTTCACCTGTCTGTTCTTTGAACTTATCAGCCGGTGCGTGGCAGATTGGACATTCAGCCGGTGCAGCCTCTCCTTCGTAAACATATCCGCATACTGTACATACAAATTTTTTCATAATGTTGTTCTCCTTTTCTTTGAAATGTTTTTTGATTTATTAAAATTAATATTAGTAATTGTTACTGATATTAATTTAGCACAATATCATTGTTTTGTCAATTAGTTTTTGATGAATTTTATTATTTATTCTCGTTTTTTTTCTTTATGCATTCGGCACAAAGACCATGGAAAAGTGTGGTGTGAGATTCGATGATTCCATCAAAACATGCGTTAGCATCTTCGTTGATCTTTTGAATATAAGAATCATCCATTTCCAGATCGAATACTTTTCCGCAATTCGTGCATACTACATGGTAATGAGGTTCGCAGCGCCCATCAAAACGATCGCCACCGGCAGGTGTCGGAATCCGGAGTGCTTCACCGATGTCGGCAAGCAGATTCAGGTTGCGGTAGACGGTTCCGAGGCTGATATTCGGAAATTCTTCTTTTATATGAAGATATACGGTATCAGCCGTAGGATGTGCGGTTGTGTGTAATAAATACTCTTTGATAGAGGCTCGCTGTTTACTGTATTTTAAAGCAGCCATAACATCCTCCTTTCGATAACGATAATAATTACTATAATTGATATCTTTAGTATAGTGTCGTTGATATCATTTGTCAATAAGGATAAATAAATGTAACAAAATGTAACAAAATAAAAGAAAAAGACGAATGGGAAACAGGGGGGGACATATGATATGCTTGAAAATAAAAGAAATACTTGACAAAACGTATGTGAATGATATAATAACAAACGTAACATATGTAACAATTCTGTAACAATTACAAAAGATGAGAAAACATAAAGGAGGGAGTTTATGGATTCGATTCTTAAAAAAGGAGTGCTCCTGGTTAGTATGACCGGGATCATGACAGCATTTCCAATGGTGGTGCATGCTGCAGACATAGATGATATGCAGAATATAACGGCGGCGGGAAGCACACAGATACTGGAAGATTGTTACACATCAGATAAGACAATATCGGTAAAAGATCATCTTGTACCGGAACAAAAGGGTGAGTATTCAGATATGGCATTCGCAAATGTACAATCGTTTCTTTATATAAGAAGTGAACCAACAACAGACAGCGAATGGGTTGGAAAACTATATCCGGATTATGCGGCAAAGATCACCGGTCCTGTGGGAGAATGGACGAAGGTTGAGTCGGGAAATGTGACCGGGTATGTGTATTCCAGATATATAACGGTAGGAAATGAGGCACAGAAGAAGGCAGAAGAGTTAGTGCAGAACAATGACACGGGAAATGCAGAAGATGCATTTACGTATGCCGAATCGAGAGAAGAAGAGGCGGCAAGACTTCAAAAGGAGCAGGAGGAGCAGAAGGCGCAGGCTGCGGGAAACGGGCAGGCAATTGTAGATTATGCGTGTCAGTTTATCGGAAATCCGTATGTATGGGGAGGTACGAGCCTCACAAACGGAGCGGATTGTTCCGGATTCGTACAGTCAGTATTTGCACATTTTGGAATCGCACTTCCGCGTACGACATGGGATATGGAGAATGCGGGAACGGCGGTAAGTTACGATCAGGCAGTTGCGGGAGACATTATCTTATATAATGGCCATGTAGGAATCTATATGGGAAATGGGCAGATCGTAAATGCGATTAACAGTGCAAAAGGAATCGGGATCCTGCCGGCAACCTATACGAATATTGTGACCGTAAGACGACTGATATAAGAGCTGATATAAGAAAAGAGACCGGAGGAATTCTGAAAAATTCCCCGGTTCTTTTTTTATCCACACTATCCACATGAATTGAAAGTTATCCACAATATACAAAATCCACAAAAATCGATATATTTCTGCAAAAAATAAAAAATGCAAAAAAATTCATGAAAAAAGTTATCCACATCAAAAAATGCAAAAAATGTAGAAAAATGGGGATTTTCACAAAGTTATCCACGTTATCCACATCCAAATCGGGAAAAACGGGGGATTATTCGGGGATAGAAAAAGAACGCACGTTTTGTAGAGTTGTTATAAAAATGAAGAAATGTCGAAAAAAAGAGTTATCCATATTGACATTTGAGTAGTCAAATATTAAGAATAAATTTGCGGAAAATGTTTACACAATGGTAAAAAGCTACTATAATGGAAACACTGAAATAAAAAGGAGGCGATAAGATGGCACAGATTACAAAAGACATGACATTTGGTGA
>PPYF01525496.1_pt1 | contig 21336 bp, 14 predicted proteins | sample 1559871 | NCBI WGS metagenome assembly PPYF01 (sample SAMN08240021, study PRJNA423297) | Human gut metagenome, whole genome shotgun sequencing project.
CGGCTTCTCGTAGCCAAACGACTTACCGGAAAACCGGCTCCCGTCGTCAAGGATTAATGTCACATTTCTCATTCTTATTTTTGAATCGTTGTATGGTTGTTAGAATTGATACATCTGCTCAATGTAGTTGATGAATGCCTGATTCACCATTTTCACACCACCCGGCGTGGGATAGTTTCCACTGAAGTACCAGTCTCCCTGATGGTTCGGACAGGCTTCATGAAGTCCTTCCAGCGGTTGGTAGACGATTTCCACTTTCGCTTTCGTTCCCTTCGGTGTCAGGAGTTCTACCATCTTGGCAGATATTTCTTCATCGGTGAACGGCGCATAGATATCCTTCACGTAATTCACCATTTGTTCTTTCGGCAATCCTACCTGATCTTTCGATTTCCGGTAGGCGGCAGCAATCACATCCTTCATATCCCGCTCTTTCAGGAGTTCGATGGCAGCTTTGAAAGCGATAAATTCGCTCATCTTCGCCATATCGATGCCGTAATAGTCTGGATAACGAACTTGTGGAGAAGAAGATACAATCACGATCTTCTTCGGACCAAGACGGTCGAGAATGCCAATGATACTTTGCTTCAAGGTAGTACCACGCACAATGCTATCGTCGATAATCACGAGATTGTCGACACCGGAAACCAGACTTCCGTACGTGATATCATATACGTGGGCAGCCAGATCATTCCGGCTATTTCCCTCGGCAATGAATGTACGGAGCTTAATATCTTTGATGGCAACTTTTTCACTGCGGATACGGCGGGAAAGAATGACCTCCAGCTCTTCCATATTGGGATGATGCCCCAAGGCCGCAATCTGCCGTACTTTCTCTTCATTCAGATAGTCATCCAGCCCTTGCAGCATTCCGTAGAAGGCAACTTCGGCCGTATTCGGGATAAAGGAAAATACAGTATGGTCCAAGTCGTTATTAATGGCTTTCAGAATATTCGGAACCAGTTTTTCTCCCAGGAGTTTCCGTTCTTTATAGATATCTACATCGCTGCCACGGGAGAAGTAGATACGTTCGAACGAGCAGGCGTGCCGCTCGCGAGGCTTGTTGATTTGTGAAGTCCGCAGTCTGCCTTCTTTGCTGATCAGCAATGCCTGCCCGGGTTGCAGTTCCTTGATTTTTTCTACAGGAACATTCAAAGCGGTCTGAATCACCGGACGCTCGGAAGCCAGTACGGCTATTTCATCATCCTGATACCAGAAAGCGGGACGAATACCCCACGGATCACGGATAGCAAAAGATTCGCCACTTCCGGTGAGGCCGCAGATCACATATCCCCCATCCCACTCACGGCTGGAAGTACGCAATACGTTGGCCAGTTCGATATGTTCTTCTATATAATGGGTGACTCCCATCCCTGTCAGTCCTTCGGCTTCGGCAAGGTTGAAGAGGCGTTCCACTTCACGGTCAAGACGATGTCCCACCTGTTCCAACATGATATAGGTATCGGCATACTTACGTGGATGCTGACCGATAGCGGTGATGCGGGCAAAAATTTCGTCTACATTCGTCATATTGAAGTTTCCGCAGAGAGCCAGATTTTTGGCACGCCAGTTGTTTCTCCTTAAAAACGGATGTACGTACGAGATTCCGGATTTTCCGGTAGTAGAATAACGCAGATGCCCCATATATACTTCACCCGCAAAGGGTAAAGTACGTTTGGCAAATGCCGCATCATGCAACTGTTCGGGAGTGAGGTCCTTGAAGTTACTCTGTACAGCTTCGAAGATTTCGGTGATGGCACCGGAACCTAACGCGCGTTCGCGAAACATATATTCCTCACCCGGATTTGCTTCCAGCTTCACGCATGCCAGTCCTGCCCCTTCCTGCCCCCGGTTATGCTGTTTCTCCATCAACAGATAGAGCTTGTTGAGACCGTACATCCATGTTCCGTACTTTTTCTCGTAATACTCCAGGGGTTTGAGCAGGCGTATCATGGCAACGCCACATTCATGTTTCAATTGTTCCATTAATCTATCTCTTACTATTTGACTATTTACATTTTAAACTACTCGACTGTTACCGACTTAGCCAAATTTCTAGGTTGGTCTACATCCATCCCCTTACATACCGCAATATGATAAGCAAGCAACTGGAGAGGTACCGTAGTAATTAACGGATCAAGGCACTCGATTGTTTCCGGAAGTTCGATACTGCAATCGGCTATTTTACTGATCACCGTATCGCCCTTGGTTACAAATGCAATCACCTTTCCTTTTCGTGCCTTGATTTCCTGAATATTGCTAAGTACTTTCTCATACAGCCCGTTTTGGGTAGCAATGACTACTACCGGCATTTCGGCATCAATCAGGGCTATCGGTCCGTGCTTCATTTCGGCAGCCGGATAACCTTCGGCGTGAATATACGATATTTCTTTCAATTTCAATGCACCTTCCAAAGCAACCGGATAACTATATCCGCGTCCGAGGTAAATAAAGTTATGCGCATAGGTGAAAGTTTTCGACAGTTCCGCCAGCTTATCATTCAGTTTCAATACTTCCTTCATTTTGCCGGGAATGCTATTCAATTCCCGTACAATGTTCAGGTATTGTGTCTCGTCTATCGTACCTTTCTCCCGGGCGAGAGTCAATGCCAGCATGGTCAGCACAGTCACCTGTCCGGTAAATGCTTTGGTCGATGCCACTCCGATTTCCGGTCCGACGTGGATGTACGACCCCGTATGCGTAGCGCGGGGGATAGAGGAACCAATCGCATTACAGATACCATATATAAATGCACCCCGACTTTTTGCCAGTTCCACTGCCGCCAGCGTATCCGCCGTTTCTCCACTTTGAGAAATGGCAATCACCACATCGTGCTCATCGATCACCGGATCACGGTAACGAAATTCGGAGGCATACTCCACTTCTACCGGAATACGGCAGAAACTCTCAATCAGATGCTTTCCGATCAATCCCGCATGCCACGAAGTGCCGCAAGCCACAATAATAAAGCGTTTGGCGTTCAGCAACTTTTCTTTATAGTCTATTATAGCCGAAAGCACCACATTATTGGCTTCCACATTGATACGTCCGCGCATACAATCGTGAATACAGTCCGGCTGCTCAAAAATCTCCTTCAACATGAAATGCGGATAACCTCCTTTTTCCAGCTGACCAAGCTTCAATTCTACTTTTTTCACTTCGGGAGTCATTTCCACATTGCTGAGATCGACTACCTTCAATTCTTTTCCCCGATTGATCACCGCTATCTCACCATCTTCGAGGTATACCACCTTATCTGTATATTCTACAATCGGTGTGGCATCCGAAGCAAGGAAGAACTCATCTTCACCAATACCTACCACCAGCGGACTGCTTTTGCGGGCCGCAATGATTTCTTCCGGATGCTCTTTATCAAGAATCGCAATCGCATAAGCACCAATCACTTCATTCAAAGCCAACTGAACGGCAGTAAGCAAATCGACCTGATTGGTAACTTTCATATATTCGATTAATTGAACGAGTACCTCGGTATCGGTACTACTTTTAAAGACGTAGCCTTTGGCTTGGAGTTTTTCTTTGAGAACGGCATAATTTTCAATGATACCGTTATGAATGAGAGCGAGTTTTTCGGAAGAAGAGTAATGAGGATGAGCATTAACGGAACAAGGTTCCCCGTGAGTAGCCCAACGGGTATGGGCAATTCCGACTGTACCGGAAATATCTTTTTGTGTGACGAAATTTTCAAGTTCGGAGACTTTCCCTTTCGTCTTGTACACATTTAACTGTTGGTTATCACTGATCAATGCTACCCCTGCACTGTCATATCCACGATACTCCAGTCGCTTCAGCCCTTTAATAAGGATGGGGTAGGCTTTTCTTTTACCAATATAGCCTACTATTCCACACATATTATGATATTTTTATTTCGGGTGCAAATATACACATTCCAAATGACACAAAGATAACTTTTTCAATATTTATTTGACATAAGCACATAAAAAAGTTGTAAACACATCAAAACGTTAAATAATATATTATTTTAAGCTCAAAAAGAAACAAATTACAATCAGAATAAAATAAAACCGGACAGACTGATAAATTATAAGCAAATCAGAGCATTTTGATTACAAATTAAAAGAATAAAGAAAGGGGTTCTTATTTTGTGTCACACAAAATAAACAATATGCTATCATTATGAAATTAAATTCTTAATTTTGCCGAACAATTTGACACATCAAATAGGTATTATCATACAATAAAGCTAGAAAGAATGAAGAAACAAGAACTTTTTAACAACGCAACAGGAAAAATCCCCTACCAACGACAGCCCGGACAAATGGGCTTGTATGATGCGGCATACGAACACGATGCCTGCGGGGTTGGTATGCTGGTGAACATTCACGGAGAAAAGTCACATGACATTGTTGAGTCGGCTTTAAAGGTATTAGAGAATATGCGTCACCGTGGCGCTGAGGGGGCGGATAACAAAACCGGTGACGGTGCAGGTATTATGTTACAGATTCCGCATGAGTTTATTTTACTGCAAGGCATTCCCGTACCCGAAAAAGGACGGTATGGTACCGGTCTGCTTTTTCTACCGAAAAACGAGAAAGATCAGGCAGCTATTTTTAGTATCATTATTGAAGAAATAGAAAAAGAGGGACTTACATTGATGCATCTGCGCAATGTACCCACCTGTCCGGAAATTCTAGGTGAAGCGGCACTGGCTAACGAACCGGATATCAAGCAGGTCTTTATTACCGGTTTTACGGAAACGGAAACCGCCGACCGCAAACTGTATCTGATTCGCAAACGGATAGAGAATAAAGTCAGATTGTCAGCTATTCCGACGAGAAACGATTTTTATGTCGTTTCGCTCTCTACCAAAAGTATTATATATAAAGGTATGCTCTCGTCATTGCAGCTACGCAACTACTATCCTGATCTGACGAATAGCTACTTCACCAGCGGCTTGGCTCTGGTACACTCCCGTTTCAGCACCAACACTTTTCCGACATGGGGACTGGCCCAACCTTTTCGCCTGCTGGCGCACAACGGTGAAATCAATACCATTCGTGGCAACCGCGGATGGATGGAAGCCCGTGAAAGCGTACTCTCCACTCCTATGCTGGGAGATATCAAAGAAATACGCCCGATCATACAGCCGGGCATGAGCGACAGTGCTTCTCTGGACAATGTACTGGAGTTTCTGGTCATGTCAGGATTAAGTCTGCCTCATGCAATGGCCATGCTCGTACCGGAATCTTTCAACGAGAAGAATCCGATCAGTGAAGACCTGAAAGCATTCTATGAATACCACTCTATCCTGATGGAGCCTTGGGACGGACCGGCAGCCTTGCTTTTCAGCGACGGACGTTTTGCGGGTGGTATGCTCGACCGCAACGGCCTGCGCCCTGCCCGCTACCTGATCACTAAAAACGATATGATGGTAGTGGCATCCGAAGTGGGCGTAATGGACTTTGAGCCGGGAGATATCAAGGAAAAAGGCCGCCTGCAACCGGGCAAGATTCTATTGATCGATACAGAGAAAGGGGAAATCTACTATGACGGCGAATTGAAGAAACAACTGGCCGAAGCGAAGCCTTACCGTACATGGCTATCGACTAACCGTATCGAACTGGATGAACTGAAAAGCGGTCGTAAAGTGCCTCATCACGTAGAAAACTACGACCGGATGCTCCGTACTTTCGGCTATTCAAAAGAAGATATCGAACGACTGATTATGCCGATGGCGAGCGCGGGTGCCGAACCCATCCACTCAATGGGTAATGATACGCCGCTGGCAGTACTTTCCGATAAGCCACAGCTACTCTATAACTATTTCCGCCAGCAATTCGCACAGGTTACGAATCCGCCGATCGACCCGCTACGCGAAGAACTGGTAATGTCTTTGACGGAATATATCGGAGCGGTAGGCATGAATATCCTGACTCCCAGCGAGAGTCATTGTAAAATGGTACGTCTGAACCATCCGATTTTAAGCAATACACAGCTGGATATTCTATGCAATATCCGCTACAAAGGCTTTAAGACTGTAAAATTACCGATGCTGTTTGAAGTATCCAAAGGGAAAGCCGGATTACAGGAATCACTGAACAACCTTTGCAAAATGGCGGAGGAATCAGTTACGGACGGAGCAAACTACATTGTACTGACCGACCGTGACGTGGATGCAACTCATGCCGTTATCCCTTCATTACTGGCAGTAAGTGCCGTGCATCACCATCTGATATCTGTCGGCAAACGTGTGCAGACGGCATTGATTGTAGAGAGCGGAGAAATGCGCGAAGTAATGCACGCCGCTTTACTACTCGGTTTTGGAGCCAGTGCACTGAATCCGTATATGGCATTTGCCATCCTCGACAAGCTGGTAAAAGAGAAAGATATTCAACTGGACTATGCTACCGCTGAGAAAAACTATATCAAATCTATCTGCAAAGGTCTGTTCAAGATCATGAGTAAGATGGGAATTTCCACTATCCGCTCTTATCGCGGTGCAAAGATTTTCGAAGCTGTCGGGCTCAGCGAAGAGTTGAGCAAGGCTTATTTCGGCGGACTCGGTTCACCCATCGGAGGTATCCGCCTGGAGGAAGTGGCAAGAGACGCAATCGCTTTCCACGATGAAGGAGTTGAAGGAATGGAAAATGAAGCACCGCACGGCAACTCTCAATTTTCAACTTTCAATTTTCCATTATTAAAGAACAACGGACTGTATGCCTTCCGAAAGGACGGAGAAAAACACGCGTGGAACCCGGAAACCATCAGCACATTGCAACTTGCCACTCGCTTGGGCAGCTACAAGAAATTCAAAGAGTTCACTCATCTGGTAGACGATAAGGAGAAACCTATTTTCCTGCGTGACTTCTTAGAATTCCGTCGCAATCCTATATCCATCGATCAGGTAGAACCGATAGAGAATATTCTCCGTCGTTTTGTGACGGGTGCCATGTCTTTCGGATCTATCAGCAAGGAAGCTCATGAAGCAATGGCGATTGCCATGAATACCATTCACGGACGCAGCAACACGGGTGAAGGTGGCGAAGATGCTTCCCGTTTCCACCCGCTGCCGGACGGAACTTCCATGCGAAGTGCCATCAAACAGGTAGCTTCCGGACGCTTCGGGGTCACCGCCGAATATCTGGTGAATGCCGATGAGATACAAATAAAAATAGCGCAGGGAGCTAAACCAGGGGAAGGCGGACAGCTTCCGGGATTCAAAGTGAACGACGTCATAGCCAAAACACGCCATTCCATTCCGGGAATCTCGCTGATCTCTCCTCCTCCCCATCATGATATTTATTCGATTGAGGATTTGGCGCAATTGATATTTGACTTGAAAAACGTTAATCCACAAGCCAAAATCAGTGTCAAACTGGTAGCAGAAAGTGGCGTAGGTACCATTGCCGCAGGCGTGGCAAAGGCAAAAGCGGATTTGATTGTTATCTCCGGTGCCGAGGGAGGTACGGGAGCCTCTCCCGCTTCATCCATCCGTTACGCCGGTATTTCTCCTGAACTGGGACTGAGCGAGACACAGCAGACCTTGGTTCTGAACGGTCTGCGGGGACAAGTCGTCCTGCAAGCCGACGGCCAACTGAAAACCGGACGCGACATTATCTTAATGGCATTAATGGGCGCCGAAGAATATGGTTTCGCCACTTCCGCCCTGATCGTGCTGGGATGTGTGATGATGCGCAAATGTCATCAGAATACTTGTCCGGTAGGAGTAGCCACGCAGAATGAGGAATTACGCAAACGCTTTCACGGGCGCAGCGAGTATCTTATCAACTTTTTCACCTTCCTGGCACAGGAAGTCCGTGAATATCTGGCGGAAATGGGATTCACCAAGATGGATGATATTATCGGACGCACGGACTTGATTGAACGCAAATCCGACGAAAACGACCCGAATCCGAAGCACGCTCTGATTGACTTCACCAAGCTACTGGCACGTGTGGATAACAGTGCAGCCATCCGTCACGTCATCGATCAGGATCATGGTATTTCTACAGTGAAGGATGTGGCAATCATTGATGCTGCCCAAGAAGCAATAGAACACGAAAAAGAAGTTTCATTGGAATACACAATTGCCAATACGGCCCGTGCGACAGGTGCCATGCTCTCCGGTGTCATTGCCAAAAAACACGGAGAAAAGGGATTGCCGGAACACACCTTGAATGTGAAATTCAAAGGTTCTGCGGGACAGTCATTCGGTGCCTTCCTCGTACCGGGAGTCAATTTCAAATTGGAAGGTGAAGCGAATGATTATCTGGGTAAAGGATTGAGTGGCGGGCGCATTGCCGTATTACCGCCTATCCGCAGCAACTTCGAAGCCGAAAAGAACACGATTGCAGGCAACACCCTGCTCTATGGTGCAACCAGCGGTGAAGTTTATATCAATGGCCGCGTAGGCGAACGTTTTGCCGTGCGCAACTCAGGGGCTGTTGCCGTAGTGGAAGGTGTAGGCGACCACTGTTGCGAATATATGACCGGAGGCCGTGTAGTGGTTCTGGGGCAAACCGGACGAAATTTTGCCGCCGGTATGAGTGGCGGTGTGGCTTACGTATGGAACAAAGACGGCAATTTTGACTACTTCTGCAACATGGAAATGGTTGAACTGTCACTGATCGAAGAAGCCGGTTACCGCAAAGAACTGCACGAACTGATTCGTCAGCACTACCTGTACACCGGTTCGAAACTGGCACGTACCATGCTCGATGACTGGAGCCATTATGTAGATCAGTTTATCCAGATAGTACCTATCGAATACAAAAAAGTACTACAGGAAGAGCAGATGAGAAAGTTACAGCAAAAAATAGCAGATATGCAAAGAGATTATTAATTCAAGTATTAGGTATTAAGTATTAGGTATTAACCGTAGCTTCAAACATCCTTAATCCATATAGTTAATATTTATTGCTTAATACTTAATACCTATTACCTAATACTTACCACTTATTACTTAACAAGATGGGAGATCCTAAAGCTTTTTTAAATATACCTCGGCAAGAGGCGGGATACCGCCCCGTTAGCGAGCGCATCACTGACTATAGTCAGGTAGAACAGACATTGAATACGAACAGCCGCAAATTACAGGCATCACGGTGTATGGATTGCGGAGTACCTTTTTGCCACTGGGCTTGTCCGATAGGCAATAAACAGCCGGAATGGCAAGACGCTTTATTCAAAGGAAAATGGAAAGAAGCGTATGAAGTGCTGTCATCCACTTGCGACTTTCCTGAATTTACAGGACGTATCTGCCCTGCCCTTTGTGAGAAGTCCTGTGTACTGAAGCTATCCTGTGACCAGCCGGTGACTATCCGTGAAAATGAAGCTGCCATTGTAGAAGCTGCCTTCCGCGAAGGATATATACAGGTGCAGCATCCCCAAAGGAATGGCAAAAAAGTAGCAGTTGTCGGTGCCGGTCCGGCCGGATTGGTAGTTGCCAACCAACTGAATCTAAAAGGATACACCGTAACGTTATTCGATAAAGATGAAGCTGCCGGAGGCTTATTACGTTTCGGTATTCCGAACTTCAAGCTGGACAAAAACGTAATCGACCGCCGCATGAAAATACTTGCCGCAGAAGGTATTCAGTTTGAAATGGGAGTAGAAATAGACGTTAACCATTTGCCGGAAGGATTCGATGCATATTGCATTTGCACGGGTACACCGACTGCCCGTGATTTAAGTATTCCGGGACGGGAGTTGAAAGGAATCCATTTCGCACTGGAAATGCTGGCGCAACAGAACAGGATTCTGGAAGGACAAACTTTCCCCAAAGACAAACTGGTGAATGCCAAAGGCAAAAAAGTGCTTGTGATCGGCGGTGGAGACACCGGTTCGGACTGTATCGGAACCAGTGTACGACAGGGAGCAACCAGCGTCACGCAAATTGAAATTATGCCCAAACCTCCCGTTGGGCACAATCCCTCTACGCCCTGGCCGCAATGGCCGGTAGTTTTCAAAACAACCTCTAGCCATGAAGAAGGTTGTACACGTCGCTGGTGCCTGACTTCCAATCAGTTTTTGGGTAAGAACGGTAAAGTAACCGGCGTCGAGGTGGAAGAAGTAGAATGGATACCGGCAACAGATAGCGGACGTCCGACCATGAACCTCACAGGGAAGAAAGAAGTAATCGAAGCAGATATGGTGCTGCTGGCCATGGGTTTCCTGAAACCGGAACAACCGAAGTTTGCAGAAAACGTATTCCTTGCCGGAGATGCAGCTACCGGAGCAAGCCTCGTAGTACGGGCGATGGCAGGAGGACGAAAGGCTGCTGCGGACATAGATCATTATTTGGTGAAGTAACCCTTACAGCAAGGAACGCCATGAAGTTTATAGACTATTATTTATTCGTTTGACCTAGGTTGAACGAAACAACAACCTAGGTTGAACTAAAAGATGACCCAGGTCAAACGAAAGGAAAAGCCAGGGAAAACGAATAAATAGTAACGAACCGACTTTTTAAAAACAGAGAATCAACAAATTATATTAACTCCCAAATACTCAAAGTTATGTGTGGAATAGCAGGTATACTCAACATAAAAACTCAAACCAAAGAGCTAAGAGACAAAGCACTGAAAATGGCACAGAAAATCCGTCATCGCGGACCGGACTGGAGTGGTATCTACGTAGGTGGAAGCGCCATTCTGGCACACGAACGCCTCTCGATAGTTGACCCGCAAAGCGGAGGGCAGCCCTTATACTCCCCCGACCGGAAACAAGCGCTCGCCGTGAACGGTGAAATCTACAACCATCGGGATATACGCGCCCGCTATGCCGGACAATATGATTTTCAGACCGGAAGCGACTGTGAAGTGATTCTTGCCCTTTATAAAGATAAAGGTATCCACTTTCTGGAAGAGATCAGCGGAATTTTCGCCTTTGTACTTTATGATGAAGAAAAAGACGAGTTCCTCATAGCCCGTGATCCTATCGGAGTCATACCTTTATATATAGGTAAAGACAAAGATGGCAAAATCTACTTCGGCAGTGAACTGAAAGCACTCGAAGGATTCTGTGATGAGTACGAACCATTTCTTCCGGGACATTACTTTTACAGTAAAGAAGGCAAAATGAAGCGTTGGTACACACGTGAATGGACAGACTATGAGACTGTAAAAGACAATGATGCCAAAGTCAGTGATGTAAAAGAAGCATTGGAAGATGCCGTTCATCGCCAGCTGATGAGTGACGTTCCCTATGGAGTACTTCTTTCAGGTGGTCTGGACAGTTCCGTGATTTCAGCTATCGCCAAAAAATATGCAGCAAAACGTATTGAAACAGATGGAGCAAGTGACGCCTGGTGGCCTCAACTTCATTCTTTTGCCATCGGCCTGAAGGGGGCGCCCGATTTGATAAAGGCACGTGAAGTGGCAGAATATATCGGTACGGTTCATCATGAAATCAATTATACGGTTCAGGAAGGGCTGGATGCTATCCGGGATGTTATCTATTTTATCGAGACGTATGATGTGACTACGGTACGCGCCTCCACTCCCATGTATTTACTGGCACGTGTCATCAAATCCATGGGAATCAAAATGGTATTGAGCGGTGAAGGTGCCGATGAAGTTTTCGGCGGTTACCTTTACTTTCACAAAGCTCCTACTCCGAAGGATTTCCATGAAGAAACAGTACGCAAGTTATCAAAGCTGCATATGTACGATTGCCTTCGTGCCAATAAGAGTTTATCAGCCTGGGGTGTAGAGGGACGTGTCCCATTCCTGGACAAGGAATTTCTGGATGTAGCGATGGCGTTGAATCCAAAAGCTAAAATGTGCCCCGGAAAGGAGATTGAAAAACGAATTGTACGTGAAGCTTTTGCCGATATGTTACCGGAAAGCGTAGCATGGAGACAAAAAGAGCAGTTCAGTGATGGTGTGGGATATTCGTGGATTGATACCTTAAAAGAGATTACAACGGCTGCCGTCAGTGATGAACAGATGGAACACGCTGCCGAACGTTTCCCGATTAACACTCCGCAAAATAAGGAAGAATATTACTACCGGAGTATCTTTGAAGAGCATTTTCCAAGTGAAAGCGCAGCTCGCAGCGTACCAAGTGTACCAAGTGTGGCCTGCTCTACAGCAGAAGCGCTAGCATGGGATGCAGCTTTCCGTAACCTGAATGAACCAAGCGGCAGAGCAGTGAGAGGAGTACATGAAGAAGCCTATGCCGAAGAGGTAAAATAAATTTGTTGAAAAAATTTTAGATATCTGAAATAAACTCATATCTTTGAATATATATTCATCAGTTTGTAAAGTCAGGAATAAAAAGTATAGACTTCTATGCATAAAAAGCTGTCAATTAACGCAGATTAGCATAATAACAGGCTGATCTGTGTTTTATTTTTTATAATTTTGGACTCATAAACTTTTTAAATGTACTATCAATGAAGATAAAAAGAATTATTCTAATGGTTGCCCTTATCATTTCAGTAGCTAGTGTCCAGGCGCAAAAGTCGCAAGTTATCGCTCATCGTGGCTATTGGAAAACAGCAGGTTCTGCGCAAAATAGTATCACAGCACTTCAAAAAGCCGATTCTATCCATTGCTATGGCTCCGAATTTGATGTATGGCTTACCAAAGACAATAAACTGGTTATCAATCATGACCCTGTCTATAAAATGAAATACATGGAGTATTCCAAAGGTGACGCTCTTACAGGACTGAAACTGTCGAACGGAGAGAACCTGCCCAGCCTGGAACAGTATCTGGAAGCTGGTAAAAAATGCAATACCAAACTTATATTGGAACTAAAAGCACTTAACAGCAAAAAGCGTGAAACGAAAGCCGTACAGGAAATTCTTGCCCTGGTAACAAAGATGGGACTGGAAAACCGTATGGAATATATCACTTTCTCACTGCACGCCATGAAAGAGTTTATCCGCCTGGCACCTGCCGGAACTCCGGTATTCTATCTCAACGGCGAGCTATCTCCCAAAGAACTGAAAGACCTCGGTGCAGCCGGACTCGACTATCACATGGGAGTAATCAAGAAACATCCCGAATGGATCAAAGAAGCCCATGATCTTGGACTGAAAGTCAATGTATGGACTGTAGATAAAGCAGAAGACATGAAGTGGCTGATAGACCAAAAGGTGGATTTCATTACGACCAACGAGCCGACTGTGGCACAGGAAATACTGAAATAATTACTCTCTGAAAATGTAAAAAGCCGACAGAGGCTTTTTGCAAATATTCGATAGATACAAGAAGCACCATTATACATATTTATTTGCTGTATAATGGTGCTTCTTACATAAAATTCAAACAGGACTTATTTGAAATCTTCCAATACCTCTTTCAACTCTCCTATGGTCAACTCTCCTACCTGCCTCCACAATTCATGTCCTTTATGCAACAAAAGGAACGCAGGCACCGTATCTATATTATGAGAATCGGCTACAGTTTTATTTTCCTCGATATTCACGTTAATCAATTCAACGACTCTCCGTTCATAAGTACGGAGCACAGGTCCTATCCATTCGTAATGAGGTGACCAGTCGGCATAAAACACAATCAATACCAAATGATCGCTCTGCGCCGCAACTTCCAATTGTTTCTCTATATCCATATTGCTACATTATTATATTCATTAGTGACTAAACAATGCTATAACAAAAAGGTTCTGCAAAACTGCAAACAAGCAATATGATATATAAAACAGAAAATCACTAGCATATCGACCTATTATAAAAGAGAAAATTCGCATTTTAGATCGAATACAAGGGCTGATTTACCCCAAATATTCTTCATATATTATGGAAGGATATGCAAAACAAACCAAGCAAATAACAGTTTATTAATATAAAGGTGTGTATAATTTCAATTTATAACGAAACATGGCTTTATATCCTGCGATTATAAGTTTATATAAAATAAATAGAGATTAGACATCTTTTTATCAAAAGATAAAGCAAAAAGCCATATCTTTGCAACGTAATAAAACAAAAGGATACAACAACCAATCAATAAAGAACAAAATGACAACCAAGATTAAGTTCACAAAAATGCATGGAGCAGGTAATGACTACATATATGTAGATACTACCCGATATCCGATAGCAGACCCTGAAAAGAAAGCAATCGAATGGAGCAAGTTTCATACGGGAATTGGAAGTGACGGACTTATATTGATTGGCAGTTCTGACAAAGCAGATTTCAGTATGCGTATATTTAATGCAGATGGTTCGGAAGCAATGATGTGTGGCAATGGAAGCCGTTGTGTAGGCAAGTATGTATACGAATACGGATTAACTGTCAAAAAGGAAATCACGCTTGACACCCGTTCGGGCATTAAGGTTCTGAAATTACATGTAGAAGGAGGAAAGGTGACGGCAGTCACTGTAGATATGGGTAGTCCTCTGGAAACGGAAGCGGTAGATTTAGGCGATAAATTTCCTTTTCAGTCTACCCGGGTATCAATGGGAAACCCGCATCTGGTAACTTTTGTAGAAGATATTACCCAAATCAATCTGCCGGAAATTGGTCCGCAGTTAGAAAATTATCATCTCTTTCCGGACAGGACGAATGTAGAGTTTGCTCAGATCGTAGGTAAAGACACCATTCGGATGAGAGTTTGGGAAAGAGGTTCAGGAATCACTCAGGCCTGCGGAACAGGTGCTTGTGCCACGGCTGTAGCCGCTGTTCTCAACGGATTGGCAGGAAGAAAATGTGATATAATAATGGACGGGGGAACCGTCACCATTGAATGGGAAGAAGCGACGGGACACATATTGATGACAGGACCGGCAACTAAAGTTTTTGATGGGGAGATGGAGGGATAGAGAATAGGTAATAAGTAATAGGTAACAGGTTTTGCAGAAACTTAAAACAATAACAATATGGCATTAGTAAACGAACATTTTTTGAAATTACCGGGGAGCTATTTGTTCTCGGATATAGCGAAGAAGGTAAATACATTCAAAATAACGCATCCGAAGCAGGATATTATCCGGTTAGGTATCGGAGATGTCACCCAGCCGCTTCCCAAAGCATGTATCGAGGCTATGCACAAAGCAGTGGAAGAGTTGGCAAGTAAAGATACGTTTCGCGGATATGGTCCTGAGCAGGGGTACGATTTTCTGATTGAAGCTATTATAAAGAATGATTTCGCCCCACGTGGCATTCATTTCTCACCATCAGAAATATTCGTCAGCGACGGAGCAAAAAGTGATACCGGAAATATCGGCGATATCCTTCGCCACGACAATAGTGTCGGTGTAACAGACCCTATTTATCCGGTATATATTGACAGTAACGTCATGTGCGGACGTGCCGGAGTGTTGGAAGAAGGAACAGGCAAATGGAGCAATGTAACTTATATGCCTTGTACAAGTGAGAATGACTTCATTCCGGAGATTCCCGACAAACGGATAGACATTGTTTACCTCTGCTACCCGAACAACCCGACAGGGACGACACTGACCAAACCGGAACTAAAAAAGTGGGTAGACTATGCATTGGCAAATGATACACTGATTTTGTTCGATGCCGCATACGAAGCCTATATTCAGGATGCGGATGTCCCCCACTCCATATACGAAATCAAAGGAGCCAAGAAATGTGCTATTGAGTTCCGCAGTTTCTCAAAGACAGCCGGTTTCACCGGAGTACGTTGCGGATATACCGTAGTCCCGAAAGAACTGACAGCTGCCACACTGGAAGGCGACCGGATTCCACTCAACAAATTATGGAACCGCCGCCAGTGCACTAAATTCAACGGTACTTCGTACATCACACAACGTGCAGCGGAAGCCGTCTACAGTGCAGAAGGCAAAGCACAGATTAAAGAAACGATTAACTATTATATGACCAATGCGAAGATCATGAAGGAAGGACTGGAAGCTACCGGATTGAAAGTATACGGAGGAGTCAATGCTCCCTACTTATGGGTGAAAACCCCGAACGGACTCTCTTCCTGGCGATTCTTCGAACAGATGTTGTATGAAGCCAATGTAGTAGGAACCCCCGGTGTAGGTTTCGGCCCTAGCGGTGAGGGATATATCCGACTGACAGCATTCGGCAATCACAACGATTGTATGGAAGCAATGAGAAGAATAAAGAACTGGCTTTGATAGTATTTTGCGCGCTACTATATAACACTGGACTGTACATCCACATTTTTCTAACTATTAAAGGTAAAAAGACGATGAAAACGACGATTAACAAAAAATTGAGGGGCATAGCAGTAGCGTTATTACTGATCGGACTTGTGCCATCCGGTATGATGGCACAGGATAAAGTAGAAGCCTCCGTAGGAGCAGATTTGGTAAGTGGTTATATCTGGCGTGGTCAGGATTTAGGCGGAGTCAGCATTCAGCCTTCACTGGGAATCTCTTACAAAGGAGTTTCACTCGGAGCATGGGGATCGGTAGGGTTTGAGTCATCGGATACTAAAGAGTTCGATTTGACTCTCGGTTATTCAACCGGTGGTTTCAGCATCTCGGTAACGGATTACTGGTTCAACACTCAGGTACCTTCCAACAAGTATTTCAAATATGGCGCTCATTCAACCGCTCATGTATTTGAGGCACAGGTAGGATATGATTTTGGTCCCCTGGCAGTCAACTGGTACACGAACTTTGCAGGTGCCGACGGAGTTAAAGAAAATGGGAAAAGGGCTTATTCTTCCTACCTCGCACTTAGTGCACCGTTCAGCCTTGGAGGACTTGACTGGACAGTAGATGTAGGAATGGTACCTTGGGAGACGACTTTTTATAATGGATACACAAGTGGATTCTGCGTTTCCGACATCAGTCTCGGAGCTGTCAAGGAGATCAGGGTTACTGATTCATTCTCGGTTCCGGCATTTGCCAAAGTATCAGTAAATCCACGTACGGAAGGCGCTTACTTCACATTCGGATTAAGTTTTTAAGAGAGAGAGTTTATATAGTCAAAGAGCGTATAGGGAACAGGAAGGTAGTTAGAGTTTAGATTTTATCGGTTTGTTGTATGGTAACCTGCGATGGCTGCCACCTCCCCTATACCTCTTCTTTTTACAGGTCAACACTAATATTTAAGGTATATGAAAAAGATTGAAGCTATCATCCGTAAAACCAAATTCGAGGACGTGAAAGACGCCCTGCTCGAAGCGGACATTGAATGGTTCTCTTACTACGATGTAAGAGGGATCGGTAAAGCACGGCAAGGACGTATCTATCGTGGAGTGGTATATGATACCAGCACTATCGAACGTATTCTGGTTTCTATTGTAGTACGCGACAAAAATGCAGAGAAGACCGTACAGGCTATCATCAAAGCCGCACAAACCGGAGAGATCGGTGACGGACGCATTTTCGTCATTCCTATCGAGGACGCCATCCGCATCCGCACCGCCGAACGTGGCGACATCGCTCTCTATAACGCCGAACAGGAACGCTAACCGACACCCGGCAACCGGCAAGGTGCCGGGGCCAGATTTCCTTTCGGATGATAATATTATAAAAACAGGTATTAAATAAGATAATCATTATGGATAAAACATATAAGAGACACAGCTTCACAAAGCTGTGGATAGCCACTGCTATGTTCATTTTCTGCTGTTTCGCAACCAGTGCTTTTGCACAGGAAGCAGTTGATGCAGATACTTTTATGACAGCTACGGAGACAATTACTGAAGTCAAAACTACACCTGAAATTGCTGAAGCCGCCACTGCTTCTGCCGAAACAACTCCCGATACGATCGGGGAACTGGCATTAGGATTGAATACAGTCTGGATGCTGCTTGCGGCAATGCTCGTATTCTTTATGCAGCCGGGGTTTGCATTGGTTGAGGCGGGTTTTACCAGAGTCAAGAATACCGCCAACATTTTGATGAAGAACTTCGTGGATTTCATGTTCGGTTCCTTGCTCTACTGGTTCATCGGTTTCGGTCTGATGTTTGGCGCAGGAGGTTTCATCGGCATGCCACACTTCTTTGATCTGTCATTCCTCGACAGTGATTTACCCAGAGAAGGATTTCTGGTTTTCCAGACAGTATTTTGCGCAACGGCAGCCACGATTGTATCGGGAGCGATGGCGGAACGCACCAAGTTCTCCATGTATCTGGTCTATACCATCTTTATCAGCGTACTGATTTACCCGATTTCCGGTCACTGGACATGGGGTGGCGGCTGGCTGATGAACGGAGAAGAAGGTTCGTTCATGATGAATCTTTTCGGAACGACGTTCCATGACTTTGCCGGTTCAACGATTGTCCACTCCGTTGGTGGTTGGATTGCTTTGGTAGGCGCTGCTATTCTTGGTCCCCGTATCGGTAAATATGGCAAAGATGGTAAGTCAAGAGCTATTCCGGGACACAATCTGACGGTTGCCGCACTGGGTGTATTTATCCTTTGGTTCGGATGGTTCGGATTCAATCCCGGATCACAGTTGGCAGCAAGTACCGAAGCGGATGCAATGGCCATCTCCCATGTATTTCTGACAACAAATCTGGCGGCTTGTGCCGGTGGTTTCTTTGCACTGGCGATGAGCTGGATGAAATATGGCAAACCGTCTTTATCACTGACACTGAATGGTGTTTTGGCAGGTTTGGTAGGTATCACAGCCGGATGTGACGCTGTAGCTCCCTCAGGAGCGGTATTAATCGGTGCCATTTGTGGTGTAGTCATGATATTTGCAGTCGACTTTATTGACAAGGTATTGAAGATTGACGATCCTGTCGGTGCTTCTTCCGTACACGGGGTTTGTGGTTTCTTGGGAACAGTGCTCACAGGATTGTTTTCTACCAGTGAGGGGGTGTTCTACGGACATGGAGCCGGCTTTTTGGGTGCCCAGCTTTTCGGTGCGGTTGTTGTCGGAGTCTGGGCGGCAGGTATGGGATTCATTATCTTCAAAGTACTCGACAAGATTCACGGACTTCGCGTTCCGGCACGTGTCGAAGAAGAAGGTCTCGACATCTACGAACACGGGGAATCTGCTTACAACTAAGCTAAAAAAGAAAATTTCACTCTAACATATTTAACAACAAATCAAATTAGATATTATGTCAAAACTAAGATTCAGAGTCGTAGAGACCGCTTTCAAGAAGAAAGCGGTTGAAGTAGCAACACCTGCCGAACGCCCTTCGGAATACTTCGGTAAGTATGTGTTCAACAAGGAAAAGATGTTCAAATACCTTCCAAGCAAGGTATACAACGCACTGATTGACGCTATTGACAATGGTGCCCCGCTAGACCGCAGCATCGCCGATGAAGTAGCTGCCGGAATGAAGAAATGGGCTGTCGAAATGGGTGTCACTCATTATACTCACTGGTTTGCACCGCTCACCGAAGGTACGGCAGAAAAGCATGACGCTTTCGTCGAACATGACGGCAAGGGAGGTATGATGGAAGAGTTCACAGGCAAGCTGCTGGTACAGCAGGAACCGGATGCTTCTTCTTTCCCGAACGGCGGTATCCGTAATACTTTCGAAGCACGCGGATATAGCGCATGGGACCCATCATCACCCGCATTTATCGTAGATGATACGCTTTGCATCCCGACTGTATTTATCGCATATACGGGCGAAGCCCTTGATTATAAAGCACCGTTACTGAAAGCTCTGCGTGCCGTAGATAAAGCCGCAACTGCCGTCTGCCACTATTTCAATCCTGAAGTAAAGAAGGTCGTTGCTTATCTGGGATGGGAACAGGAATACTTTCTGGTAGATGAAGGTTTGTATGCCGCACGTCCGGATTTACTTATGACAGGACGCACATTAATGGGACATGACAGTGCCAAGAACCAGCAGTTGGAAGACCACTATTTCGGTGCCATCCCTACCCGTGTGGCCGCATTTATGAAAGACCTTGAAATTGAAGCGTTGAAACTGGGTATTCCTGTAAAAACCCGTCATAACGAGGTAGCTCCGAACCAATTCGAATTAGCTCCTATCTTCGAAGAATGCAACCTGGCAAATGACCATAACCTACTGATCATGTCATTGATGCGTAAAGTCAGCCGCCGTCACGGTTTCCGTGTATTGCTTCATGAGAAGCCGTTCAAGGGTGTCAACGGTTCCGGCAAGCACAATAACTGGTCACTGGGAACCGATACAGGTATCCTGTTGATGGGACCGGGCAAGACGCCGGAAGATAATCTGCGCTTTGTCACATTCGTAGTGAATACGCTGATGGCAGTTTACCGTCACAACGGATTACTGAAAGCTTCTATTTCCAGCGCTACCAACGCTCATCGCCTGGGAGCCAATGAAGCACCTCCCGCTATCATTTCTTCTTTCCTCGGCAAACAGTTGTCACAGGTATTGGATCATATTGAGAACAGCACCAAAGACGATCTGATCAACCTTAGCGGAAAACAGGGAATGAAGCTGGATATTCCCCAAATCCCCGAATTGCTGATTGATAATACAGACCGCAACCGCACCTCTCCTTTCGCTTTCACCGGAAACCGGTTTGAGTTCCGTGCCGTGGGTTCTGAGGCTAACTGTGCAAGTGCCATGATTGCATTGAACGCTGCCGTAGCAGAACAGCTGATGAAATTCAAAAAGGATGTAGACGCTCTGATCGAAAAGGGAGAACCGAAAGTTTCCGCTATCCTTGAAGTAATTCGCGGATATATCAAAGAATGTAAGGCTATCCACTTCGATGGAAACGGCTACAGCGACGAATGGAAAGTAGAAGCCGCCCGTCGAGGTCTGGACTGTGAAACAAGTGTTCCCGTTATCTTCGACAACTATCTGAAACCGGAGACAATTGCTATGTTCGAAGCAATCGGTGTGATGACGAAAAAGGAACTGGAAGCCCGCAACGAAGTAAAATGGGAAACTTACACGAAAAAGATTCAGATTGAAGCCCGCGTATTAGGTGACCTGGCAATGAACCACATTATTCCGGTCGCTACTCAATATCAGACGGATCTGATTAATAATGTCTATAAAATGCAGTCCTTATTTCCGGCAGATAAAGCAGGCAGACTATCTGCCAAGAATCTGGAACTGATCGAAGAAATCGCCGACCGCACCGCCTTCATCAAAGAGCACGTAGATGCAATGATTGAAGCCCGAAAAGTGGCGAACAAGATCGATAGCGAACGCGAAAAAGCGATCGCTTACCACGATACAATCGTTCCGGCACTGGAAGAGATTCGTTACCACATTGACAAGCTGGAACTAATCGTAGACAACCAGATGTGGACACTGCCGAAATACAGAGAACTGTTGTTTGTAAGATAAAAAAGAAATGAAGGTGTGTCAAAAGTAACTAAATTCCCCTCCTTCCTGAAGGAGGGGTGGCTGGAAGCCGGGGTGGTAGGTGTACTTCACAGCTGAAGATCAATAGCTTATATATTCACCTACCACCTCCCCCTACGGGTACTCCTCCTTCCCGAAGGAGGAGAGTTTAGTTACTTT
>PPYF01219819.1_pt1 | contig 21335 bp, 10 predicted proteins | sample 1559871 | NCBI WGS metagenome assembly PPYF01 (sample SAMN08240021, study PRJNA423297) | Human gut metagenome, whole genome shotgun sequencing project.
AGATTAATCGATACATTTCTGCGGTCACTGCAGCCTCAATATACTTTGTATCATTTTTATCATCATACTGAGTTACTGCCTTCACAATCTGTTTCTTAATTCTTGCAGTCCAAGAAGTAATTACATAAGCATCAAAATCAGATCCTACATATTCCCAACTTTGACTACCAAATTCTCTCCGTCTAATAAATGCATTAATAACATTTAATGAATCCCAATTTGCAGGTAATACATAATATCCATTTCCCTTTGTTTGATTTTCCAAAGCAACCAGCTTATATTTAGAGGCCTTTCCACTTATTGATGCTTTTACTTTTGCAACATTATCCATAGATACGCCTTCGGCTTGCCAATTGATTGCTGATATAAGAAAATCTCCCATATCTTCTCGGGCAGTACGAATTGTACCTTCTGCGCCACCTGTAGTAGATAGATTAATAGGCATACCATTAGCCCACTGAGTTAACTTAACGTTAGCATCATCAAGCTTTTTCTGTTTTTCTGATGGTATAGCAGGTATATTACTCGACTCACCTGAAGGACCAGCATCTTGCGGAGGAGTTTCCGGCTCTATATTTGACATTGGTTTAATGCCACTACCAGAATCCACCTTCTGTAAATTAACTATTGGCATTCCAAATTCTTCATATGCATATGTAGGTAATCCCGCTATATATGTTATCGAATCATAAGTGAATTCTTTTGCTTCATTATTTCCCCAAATACTCATAAAACAGAACACACGATCCGCAAGTTTCTCATCCTGAATCTGATTATGTACCGTAAAATTAAGCGTTGTATTAATATTCACTAAAGCATATTTTTTACTAGGGAAATTCGTCTCATTATAAAGCAAGTCACTTACAACCGGCTCAATGATATCTCTGATAATATATCTTGGTGTTTGATGTCCTTTTGTTAATTCATTTCTATACAAGTATTTAATACTGTTTTTAGTAAACGGATATAAACACAATTTTTTTCCATATGGAATATCGATATATTCCCAATCATTGCCTTGAGCTACCTCATGAACTGGATATTCGCCCGGAAGAGCCTTGTTGTTTACCCACTCTGATATTCTATCAACAGGTAATGACATTGCATTTATGTATCTACCTACGAACTCATACAATCCACTTTCATCAAAAACATCATCTGGAATATATACATATTGCGTTACACGATCGCGATGATTCTGTCGAAAACAATCGTTAATATACGCATTTGTTCCTCCTACTACAGATGAAATTCGACAAATATCACGGTCATTATGTTCCTCCATCAATGCATTCAAAAGCGCATTATCTACCCCAGTAAAAGAAGTAACATCTTCAATAAAAAGAGTTAAATTTTTCCCAATACGGTAGAGTTCTTTTCGAATATCCATGAATACTTGTTCAAAGTCTCCTGGCTCAATACCAGCACATCGTTGAATAACAATCTCGACAAATTGATTAAGGTAATCACTAAATTTTTTAGCATCATCCATTGCACCATTCGCCATAAGAGCTCTGGCCATTTTATCCGCTTTCGGATCAGCTCCAGCTTGTTGCATATCATCATACAAATCCACAGACACTATAAAGTCCTCTGGCTTAAACTGAGCAATAGTATCCAAATCCACAAACGAATTTTCTGCAACCTTAGAATAAATCCTTTCAATCGGACCTCCTGATCTCATCATGTAATCATGAATCGTCTCATTATTAAAAAATGCAACCAATCTTTTTCGCTTTATATTATTCAGCTGAATCTCATATTCGTCATCATCATTATTAATCTCAATAATGAAATTATGATAAATCATATCTTTCAGTTTATCTTCCGGAACAGCCGCAGAAGCATTTGCTAGACGCTTAATAATCTCTTTATTTCCGATATCCTGAACCTCTGGTTTGTCCAACAGTTGACGAATCGTTCCCTTTAACGTATTATCGCTTCGTCGAATAAATAAAACCACTTCATCATCTGGACAATCCGCTTTATAACGTGCCTCAAACCATCGAATCAAGTGGGACTTTCCCGTTCCGCTCTGTCCATAAACAACAATAAACTGATGTTTATTGGAAGGGTTTACAATGAATTTTTTGTAAATATCTTCTTCCGATGTATACTTTTCAGAAGTGGGAACAAATTCAAATTTATTGAGCATCACCAATTTCTTCATTGCAACATGTGTTGCTAAAAAGTCGCCTTGAGAAGCTGTAATGGAATCTGGTTTGACAACTGATGCCAACCTATCTTTTGCTACTGCTATATCCATATTTTCCCCCTACTTCAACACTGTAATATTTGTAACTGTTTCATTTGCACTAAGTGCATCTACGTGATACAAATTCCATGTATCTTCCTGGTCTAAAATGTATTCCATTCGAATAACACCTGCATCCTGCAGTGTTCTTAGCCCATTAGATACTCCAAAGCTAAACTTTTTAGTACCATTTGAAGAATCAATAATAATATCGGAATGCGGACGAAGTTTCTCTAAAAATCCCGCGATAGAATATCTCTTATTCTTTTCAAATTCAGCTTTAGAAATAATATCCTGTAAAAATGTGTCCGCATTAGGAATAACAAACATATCTTGAAGATATCCGAAACCAAGATATGATGCCCAAAATCTCCACGCACGCATTGCCATACTGTCTACCGAAATACCAGTTTTTAGCGTCATAAGCGAAGCCATATTTGCCACATTCTGTTCACCATGCAATATTTCTTCTCCCATATCAAAATATGCCTTCGTCACTTTGTAAAACTGCCCTTCACGAAACTGATTTAGCTGTCCATTGATATAGGAACGCATAGTATCCATGTTTTTCAATACAGACGCATCAACCGCTACAGATAAAACGTTGTCTGTAACGGTAATTAATTGTAATTCTTCCGCAGCATTTCTATAATCATTATAGTAACTTGATTTTTGGTTCAAGTAAGACGGCTCCATCTTCTCTTTAACTTCTGAGGTAGACATTGCCTTCTTCTCCACTATTTTACTCAGTATGTATACACGCTCCGGAATAGCTGGTGTCACCATCTTATTTTGAAACATTTTTTCACCTCATCTCAGCACATATATCATTTGCCAACACAACTCTTCCCTCAATTACATCTGCAATACTTTTCCCAATCACTGGCAGGAAAAAGTTTTCAGAAAGAATATGTACAATATGTATTCCCAATTTGTGTTGCAAATATTTTGTGACTAATTTATATATCTCAAAAACCTCATTTTCATCATCTGGATAAAGAATAGCAACCATTCCAGATACAAAGTAATAGTTGCCTTTTTTTAACAACTCTTTTAAGTCACCTGCATTTACAACAAATAACGTTTTTCCATCAGAAATACTTCCATAAAAGTCTATCTCTTGAAGCTGACTGTTAGATGCAACAAGTGTAGATAATCTTTGACTTTCTAAAAATTTAATTACCTTCTTCTTTTCCTCTGAACCTGCAAGAACAATCAACTCATCCTGTGATTCAAATATCTTTTTCTGATCCATTTCAACCACAGAAATAGGGGCCTTTATGCTCTTTTTTAGTGGAAATGCAAAAGTGTCTCCACTGTTTTTTCTTAAATGTGCATTACAGCCTGCACAATACTCATACACTTTGTCATAAGTATCAAAAAACATTTCAGACCAACATTCCCTCTCACTTCTAGTTATTGCTCTTTCCATCGTCAGATATGCGTTATTATAGTATGCCCATTCCAGCGAACGTATTTCTTCAATCAAGAGTGTTTGTTCATCACCTTTATTTAACAAAAGAACATTTTCGATGCTAATTGAAAAAATATAAATACCATTGTCATTAGTAATATCAATGATTTCAATCAAACCATAACGCCTTAAAAGAAGTAACACATAAATGTTCCAATTCATATCAGCATCCGATACCGGTCTATCATCCCATTCATCTTTCGTATGATAATTAGGTTTTATAGCAGTATTTATATGAATAATAGCACCATCTCTAATTGACAACTTATTATTAAACATGCTATCCCATCGTCCAATTATTTTCTCTGTAGTCATAACACGTTTACTAATTCTCTGAAATGCAAACTTAAGATCGTCTGCATATGTACACATTACACTTAAGCATGGTAATTGATCTCGTCCACCACGCCCGAGCTCCTGGTAATACGCATTAGGATTTTGTGGAATATAAAGATGTAATACTGTTCTAACATCTGGCTTATCTACACCAACCCCAAAAGCAGAAGTTGCTATCATTATTTCAAACTTATTCGCTTTCCAGTCTTTTAGCAATTGCTCTCTAATATCATTGTTTGTTAAACCTGTATATGTTCGAGTATTTCTAATTCCATTGTCACATAACAGTTTTTTCACTCTTTCTGCATCATCAGGCCGAGCAACATAAATGATCATTGGATGCGGTAATTTTCTGACTAATTCTATAGTCTTTTTATCTTTATTTTTATATCCCTTTTCCTTCAATATGATATATCTTGGCTCATGCCGCAATTCATCGCATCGTACTTCAATCCATTTATTTCCATCAGAAAATAACTTTTTCAGTACTTCAATGCTTTTACTTTCAAATGTAGCAGATAATAAAATCGTTCTAATACCTGGATTATTTAGCAATAATTTTTTTCGCCACGCCTCTAAGCATTGATAATCAACTCTGAATGATGCTCCCCAATCAACTACAATATGAGCTTCATCAATTACAATATTTTTTATGTAATGCTGCTTATTTGCTACCTTTAAAACACTTTCAAAAGCTTGATTATTCATCAACGCTTCTGGTGAAATGAATAGTAGTCGTGCAGTTCTATTTTGAATAGCATTTATAATTGGGGGAACTTGTACACCGCTTTTATAAGAGAACACCTCTTGATCCACAGTTTTGCTTTTAATAATCTGTTTCGCGGCAAGAATCTGATCATCTGCCAAAGAAACAGTTGGAACAACTACAATTGTTAATCCTTCTGTCTGATATCCCAACATCTGTGTAATAAGACTTTTTCCACCACCAGTCGGTAACGATACCAATGTCGTATAACCATCAGGTGTTCTCAACGCTCCGTAAACTGCTAGTTTTTGAGACATAGATTTAAAAGCAGAAAATCCGGTAAGCGAATATATCAATGAATCTGTAGTCAAATTACAATCCTTTTTCACGTCTTCTGAAGAATAATTCCTCATAAACGCAGATTCTGCCAATTCTGAAGAAACTCCCTCTGGAAATTGAAACGTAGCGTAGTATTTTCCATTAGGCACATCCTTTTTTATTGCATACGGATTATCGTCAGGAATAATAACATTACTAAGAGAAAGTGATGTTTCAAACACTAACAAATAGTCTCGAAGTGCAATAAAAAAATCATCCCTATAGATTGTATCTTTCTTTTGCAATTCATTCGCTATCACGAGTCGTTTTGCAGTTCTAACATAAAATAATTGCAACGCATCCATTTCTATACTGGTATCAAACTCAGGATTCTGATTCTCTCCAGAAAAATATGATTGCATTCGATCAATAATTGTTTCTTTATTCATTCTCAGTTTTTACCATCCATACAAACGCGGCTGATTCTAAAACTAATCTTGGTCTCTTTATTGCATTTAGAATAACAGCCTGAGTCTCTTTTAATTCTTCAAGCCCTTCTTGCGAGATACCAAAATAATCCGCATTCGCAGCTCTTGCTGAAAGTGTCCTTTCCATTTCTTCTCTAGCTCCACGTATATTGGATCTTCGTACAAAAACATCCATTGCCTTCTCTGAAGCTTCTTTTTTTGCGTTGTCTACTAAATCAATCCAATTTTCTTCGGAATACTCTTGCTTAAACCAATCAATATTGCTCATTCCATCTATTTCATCTTTTAAGAATCCATGTCCACCTCCACGTTTCCCAAGATGTACAACATTTTGGGGCTTGAATCCAGACTCTACAAGGCGCATATACTCTCGAACAACTTGATTGTCATCGATTTCATCATCGTTCTTTATCGAAACAGCAGAAACAACTTGCTCAGACATCAAGTAATTTCTATACGGGCTTAACGCATAAACAGAAACACCATTATCCATAAGATAATCAATGTTTGGTGCCAGTGACCACGTAAACACTAATCCTGTCCAATCTAGATTGGCCTGAAACGCGAAAGCACTTGCTTGCCCTTTGCAAGAATGAATCGCGTTATCAACAATACAATCAAAAACGGCATCCCCTGGTGCAAAGAAATGAAGGTAATCATTTTCAATAGCTTTTTTTCTAATAAATGTACCTCTTATTGAACCAGCAACATTTTTGATTGCTTTCGAACGATCATATGCTCCTTGAACACGATTAGCAAAAGCGTTCTGTGCTGAATTCAAATATTCATTCCATCTAGGTGGAATAAGTAAAGCATTTATCGCTGATTTAGGAACAAACGAATTTGCGGAATACGTAATTATTCCTAGCTTACTTGTTGTACCATGAAATCCTGCTAAACTTGCCCAATTTGTCATTGTATTTGCAAACAGCTCATTTTCGTTTTGAGAGTAGTAATCTATCAAGCGTTTCAATTCATTGTACATTGGTCGATAAATAAATCCTGCCGCATCAAAATTTTGCTCTTTTCTAACAGTTGCACGCATTTCATCAGCCGACTCTATAATTCCAGGAATTTTTTCAAAAAGGCCATGTTTAAAATCATTCTGAATTGCAGAAATTATTTCACTATTGATTTCCTTCATGATGATTTCCATTCCGCTTAAAGATTGAGTAAATATCTTTAGTCCTTCGTTCCAGAAATTAAACAATGCTTCTTCAAATGTTTCCAATGTATAAATCACAACAGAATGAACTATTGGTCTCGAAGGATCTCGTTCTAATCGATCCAATCGACCAATTCGCTGCTCAATCATGTTGGCGTCCCAAGGAAGATCGATGTGGACGATATAATCCGCACACTGAAAATTTCTTCCTTCTCCACCAGTGTAATCACAAAGCATTATCCTGCAACTTCTATCATTTTGAAATCTATAAGCATTTAGTTCGATCTCGTCCTTTGACATACCAGCTCCAAAGAAACTAACCTCTTCCTTCGAAAAAATGCCTTCTAATATCTTTCGATAAGCATCAAATGTTCCTTTGTAGTTAGTAAACAATACAATTTTTTGATCGAACAGTTCTTCATAAATTGTATTAATAACCGTAAGTAATCTGGTTGAATAAAAGTCCGAATAGTAATCAGGATCATCAATCACTTTAGAGATTTCATTTATTATATTTTGCTCAAAGCTTTTCCATCTTTCGGCATTGATTTTAATCTCTTCACTTACATGAACGCCTTTTTGCTCCACTTCCTTGATAGCATCTTCAAAAGCCCATGGAGAACTAAAAAATGCACTTAATAACGGCCTAATAATCGACTCAACACATTGACTATTTTCTTTAGTAATCTCTAAAATCCAATTACTTAATAATTCATATGTCAATGCCTCGTATGCATTTTTATCACTATCTAACTCATATGTCTGTGTTTCTAATTCTCGAATTGGCAGTAATCTTTCATCATCTTCAGTTACTTCTAATAACTTTCTTCTATTTCTGATAATATTACTTTCAATCTGATAATTACTGCATATATACGAAATCATAACTTTAATCGCATATACACCCAGATCATTTTCTGCAAATGAAATCGCCTCAAACAACTCATTCAATCTGCTATCATCTAAATCATCACAGATTTCTTCTAACCCCTCTTGAATCTCTTCGAACAAATCCTGACAATCTTCAGATTCATGAGGGTCTTCTTCCTCATCAATTGCATCGTCTATTGTCTCCTCAAAATCACTTAAATCATCGAGGATAAGTGCTGTTTTCTGTATAATATGGCTCTGTTTGTCTATTAATTCACCAAACTTTTCCTCCGTAAACGAATCATATTTGCTTGGCAAAAGCAATCTGAGCAAATCCAAATATTCAGCTCTTCTTTGTTGAACTGGTGTTGCACTCAGTAACAAAATGTTTCTTGTTCGTCTACTAATATTATGAATAGACTCATATTGTCCGGAATCCGAAAGATATCTATGTACCTCATCTATAATTACAAAATCCCAACTAGTGTTTTGATCAAGCAGACTAATTTCACTTATGGTTTTCACAACCACACAATTGTGATTACTATCCTCACCTTGCTCAATATTAAATTTCAAAAACAGTTCTGTTATCCACTGTTCCTTTAAAGTCTCTGGAACAATGATCAATGCTTTTTTATCACTTCTGTCTTTCATATATATTTTAAAAACAGAAATAGCTTCTATTGTTTTTCCCATTCCAACTTCATCGGCAAGCATATAGCGGCAAGGTTCTTCCTGCAAACATCTCATAATAGAATTCACCTGATGAGGTAATAAGTATATTTTAGAACCCGCCAATTCTTTAAAACCATAAATAGAATTATCTAAGACATTCATGCTCTTGGATACAATTGAATGCCCTAAATACCAACATGGATTTTGAAATTCATACCGTTTTAATTGCTCTGTAGGATCCACTCTCCCGTTGTTAAATGCTGCAACTATATTTTTCTCACATTGGCGGAATATCTCCTTACTCTCTTCATCCTGCAAATAATAGTAGTAAAACTGATCTTTTGCTCGTACACAGGATAAAACTTTACATCGACGATTCTTGGCAAATACACTGGATCCCAGGAAGAATGTGCAACGCTGGGCCATGCTTTTTGGAATTTCTATTTCTCCCTTTGGAAGATTTTCAAAAAACATCAAATAACTTAATGGATCATATATTCTCACCTTAACTGTTTTCTTAAATTGGTCCACTTTTGTAATCTGTCCACACACAAATACACGAGGGTCTGTCATACTCTCTTTGTCGGCAGGACATCTTACATACATTTTTTCTACCAACATAACATCTCTCCAATCAATCTCTTGATTTGCTATAGTAAGCAGTACACAATTCTCGATTTGCACAGAATTGACACCATGCATCGACATTAACCATGTAGTCTACTCCCTTAAGCGACTCCTGATTCAGTTTCTCGGCTATCTGTTCCGCGCTAACATTCGGAAACTTATCTTGCATTATATCCACGCCAACATTTTTCGAATTCTCTAGTTTTTTATGAATAAATAACTCTCGAATCATCATGTAACGACGCTCTTCTGAAGATAACACAGAAAACTTCTTTGCCTTCCCATTCACCAATCTATTTCGAATATTGTTAATAACATCCATTCGATTTACACTTTGAGCAAATGGGAAAAATCTCTTTAGCTCTTCATATTTTTCATCCAACTTATCAATTAGGATTGCTTCACTAATTGGCTTTCCTTGCATATCCTCCTTGATTGCATTTTCGAGCATCACCTCAAGATATTTTAGCAGAAGAAAATTGTCTTTATATACTGTATTACTCTCAACTAATGACTCCATCAAAAATCTATATTTACATATGCGATAACGATAATAGTCATATGTATCAAATGAACCAGTTGCTCCATTTTCTATTTCAATATGCGAAGTGTTTTCAAGTCTTTTTGATACCTTATCGCTTGAATACTTTTTCTTTTTGATTCCCAATATGTTAAGAAGATAATAAGGTTCTCTTTCTCTATCACCGTCTCTTTTCACATAAGATAATTTGAACTTGGCACGATTAAATTCCAATCCATAAATCAGTGCATACCTTTTAAAATTTTTGTATTCATTACAGCACTTAACATAAACTTGATATTTCCAATCAACCGGGTTCTGAGCCACTTCAAAAAATTCATCATTTAGCGGCCATGGAAATTCCGCTTTTTTTACAGCGCCCACATCCTCATCTTCAAGACAAGCAAAGTGATAGATAATATTCGGATCTTCATGGCCGCTTCGCAGAATATCACCGTCAATCTGTTCGAAATTACGCACAATCCAGTTAGCTCTTCTCCCTGGTTTTGATTCTTGAAGTAAATAAATGGACATTGTAGATTTTAAGCATTCAAAGGAAGCCGATGCATCAATACTCTCTACTTCTTCTAACCTTGACAAAACTCTTCTCAAAATATCTGCGAACTCTTCTGAAAGCTCATGATCTCCTAAAATATCGCTTTGCAAATAATTTTTCAATTTTCTGTAAAACTCTCGAAAATTGTGTGTAGTATTCTCAAAATCTTCATAAAAATGAGATGCTATATCTTCCAATTCTTCCAATGCACTACTAAGTTTCTCTATTTCATTCCTTGTAACAGCGTAATAAGATATATGACTCACATATTCTTGTTCTAATGAATCTGTAATGTATTTCATATTCTTTTTCAGCGATTTCAATCTTTTTCTCATTTGTTTGATTGACACACACCCATCAAACAAAGCCTGGATTTTTCCAAAAATTGATACCAATTGTCCCGGTACATCTTCTGAAAGAATATTTGCTCCAAGACATTCTCTGACATCATTTATATCTGATATCAAAATTTCATTTTTTTCCGGATCCCACATATTTGCAATTGCAAGGAAAAAATGCCCTATTGGATAATTCAAAAACTGACGTTCCCCAAATTGTTCCGGAAAATAAATTTTCAATATATCATTCGCAGAACTATTTGCCGCATAAATCTGCTCTCTCATATGATGCATAGGTTTTTGAGGATCCTTTCGTTCTGCTTCCTCAAAAATGTCTGCAACATAGCCGGCAAACTCTGTCATGTTATCAAACTCGATTATTTCATACGGATCGCCTACAGTGATTGCTCTCCTTTGTCCATTAACAAGCTTTCCAAGCTGATCAGCCAAAACATTTCCTTTATAGCTTACCGTTGACGAATCTGTTGCTAAGAATTCATTTCGATCACAATCAATTATTTTGCAGTCAAATGCGGAATATATATCAAACCATGTTTGATATACGTTTTTATACTGTTTTTGATAATTAAATAGCAGAATAACATTTTTATATTTCTGTAATTCATCAATGGCCCGAAGCATAATTGGATTAAACTGATGTACTCCATGAATAACAATCGTATCCAGATTGACATCCGAAAAATTATAATCCTCTTGTATTGCAGTCATGGCCCTACGCAATCCTTCATCAATTTCTTCTTCTGCTAAACTTCGAGCAAGATAGAAATCTTTTTTCATTTCGGAAGCAAGTATTTTTTGATATATACCCAAAATGAATCTCTGCTCTTTTGTAAGTTTATTTTTTAATATTGCGCTTGGATCCACATTTAATTCAAACATTGTTCTAATGCTTGCAAACACATCATCTCTGTTAAACAGAAAAGCTCTGCCGATATTGATTCGCTCTGACTCTGAAAGATCCGTTGAAAAACCGGAATTAATTATATTGTCAATATCAGTATGTTGCTTTACAATCCACGCAGGACTTGCCCAATCAACATAAAGAGAGTCTGTAAGAATTTTTACAGTTGAAACACGTCCACCATCAAATTTTTCCTTATAGTGGCTTCGCAAACCATTGACTAATGTCTGTGCCGAACAAAAGTAAGGACAATTTTTAATCTCATCCCAATATGGTTCTTGATCTATTTTATATGGATCGTGGTATGTATAGATTACAATTGACATCTTACTCCTCCATTAATGTTCCCCAACTAATAGGAACGCTTCTATCTAAGTTCATAATCCAAATACAATTTCTAATTGCTCTCGTCAGAGCAACATATAGAATTCTAGTCTCCTCGGCAATTTGCTCATCCTTTTCAATTATTTCATCATAATTTGAATTACGTTCTCTAACTTTGTTTTCAAACTGAACCGTATATGCCAACTTTGATTTGGAATAATTTGCGTCCAATTTTACTTTTCGAATATCCCCTATATCTTCCGATGTATATGGTAGCACAATAGTTCCATACTCAAGACCTTTTGATTTATGTACTGTTGTACACATAATATGGATTCCATCTTCATCAGCTTCTGGCATCCGAGAGAGCTCCTGCTGTCTACTCAAAATGTTAATCTCCAAGTATTTTGATATTTGATTGATAGTTAAAGAATCAATTTTCGCAAACTTTATTATCTTTTCCAACAGATACTCATAGTTCTCCATATAGAAGGACTGTTCTATCGAATTCTTACTATAAATCTTCCATGGCTCTAGCGCGTCATAAATATGTTTCAGTGCAAATAATACTGGTTTTGCATACACTTCATTTAACACTTCTTGCCAGCTTTTTTTCATCCTAAGTATAAAAAATTCATCAAGAATGCTATTCAATTTAAAAAGTTTTTCGTTTTCTGACAGCCCATGAAATTTTTGATAATCCAAAATTAAATCCGTATAATTAGATTCTATAAAATTCACAAGGTAAACAGGATTTTGCGCATTTTCTATTGCTAGAATCAACTTAAACAAGTCCTGTGTTGACTCCAATTGAAACAAATCTCCACCAGATTTAATTTCAATGTTTACTGACCTCTTCTTCGCCTCTTTTAAAATATTATCTGTTTGCCAATTACTACGCACTAAGATTGCAATAGTACGTTCTTCTATGCTTAGATTATTTCCCTTATCTTTTTCTCTTTTTATGATTTCACTTAGTTCTCGGGTTTGGATATCTAAGATGTCAAACAAGCAATCAAAAAATACATCCTGATCTTTTCCATGACATGGAACACACTGTAAAAGCTCATTATCATCACTCTCAAATATTTTTTCACTTGAAAGACGATCATTATCTTTGTTATAAGGTAGATACCCATCCTCCCCCATTTTTTGAAAAATCGAATCATACAAATCCAGTAACCTTGCATCTGTACGATAGTTAATATTTAAATGGAATATCTCCCACTCATATTTTTTGTATTCTTTCAATTGATCAAACGCACTCAGTCTAGCACCTCTGAAGCGGTAAATACTCTGCTTCAAATCGCCAACTACAAACAGCCTACAATCTGAAATAATATACTTCTGAAGTTTCTGAAATGTTTCAATCTGTACATCATCTGTATCTTGGAATTCATCAATGAATAGATATCTCAGCTTCAAATTGACAATGTTATCAGCACCATAAGCCAGCACCTGATTTAGAAGAATAATACATTCTTTCAAATCCATTGCATTCTTCTCATTTATAGCTGAAAGATATTCTATTTCTGCAGGGAAAACCACATTCTGAAGTATTTCATTGAAATACGGTAATGTGTTATCTATAGTCGTTCCCATTTCTTCCGCTTTAATATCTGCTAAATTTACACTTTTCTGAAGTAAACGATCTGCTATTCCAATTATTTTTTTCTTCAAATCATAAATCGGAACCGGAATCTCACTAATAAAATTGGAATTTTCTTCCTCTTTTTCTTCTAAAAACTTGCTAAGATATAAATCATATATTTTTGCTCGTCCATATTCGTCAGATGAAATTCTGAAAGTAGTACCTAATCCTGTATAGAAAGACGCACTTCTCAAAAGTTCCAAAGAAAATTTATGTATTGTAGAAATGTTTGCTCGATCAACTCCCTCAACATACTGCAGATAACACTCTTTTCCGGTTAAAATATAATAATTTACAAACATTTGCTTTAATCGTTTTTTCATGTTGATTGCAGCATCATTTGTAAAAGTAACCATGGCGAGTTCATCTTCAATACATGAAATATTATTTCTTCTTTTATTACATAAATACGCGACTCTAGAAACCATAGAATGTGTTTTTCCAGTTCCTGCTCCTGCTTCTACCAGAGTATTTTTCTCCGGTGATGCATGTTCTACACAATACTGTTGAAAATTAAAATTCGAGTGATTTGCAATCCAAGACAACAAGCCCGTATTATCCGATACTTTTCCCTCTTCAATAGTGATGTTTTCTCCACATTGCGCGCCTAATCCCTCAATCAGATAAATTTCAAAATTAAACGTTCTATACAAATCATTTACTCTTTTAAAATCTACACCTTTCTTATATCCAACTTTTATCTTGTCTCCTGGCTCAATGTTTTCTTTTTTATATGCTGAATCTAATTCTCGCAAGAATGCATCAAATGTAGATTTCTGAGATACAAATAGTATTTGCTTTATCCCTTTGAAATAAGCTGTAATAATTTTCTTTATGCGTTCCTCATCGACAATATTTGGAAAAATTGACAACTCAGAATATACCTGATTGAACTCTTCCGCGCTCGAATCATCAAAAGAAGGTTCTTCAAACCTTCTAATTCGACTTAAAAACTCTGTATCCAACTCTGCATGTGGTATACCCTTTTTTGCGTCAAAAGCTGCTTGGAATTTTCTCTTCAGAGAATTCTGATCCTGCAAGTCATCCTCAAAAATTGTAAATTGTTCTTCTGATATAATATCCAATCTACTGCTGTAATACTCTTCTTTAGTTATAAAAGGATATGCAACTAAATCTATAACTAATGGACTTGATCCAAATTGTTTTTTTATTTTTGAAAAATACTGAATACAATACGATTTTGCTTGTTTTTTAGGAGAGGTTTGCCACTCTTCATATCCTTCTACTTCTATCTCATCTACTCCGTGAACTTTGATTTTATTTGCAAGCCAACCTTTAACTTCAACAATAAATACACATACATCCTTAACTAATAGACATATGTCATATTCTCTTCCATTCACCTCTCGATTGTTATATACAACTGCATCATCAGTAAAAAATTCTTCTATAGCATTCCTTACTTTTTGTTCTCCTTTATAAGAAGACTTTACATCTACTACAACTGCCATGGACTCTCTCCTTTATCAAAACAGTAGATACTATATGTAATACTGTTATACTCTTTTTACGTATTTGCCACTCTTTATCCTTTCATCCTTTGGTTTTTCCGCATCAACCGGAATCGCCCAATATGAACCAATCTTTGTAGCACCAGGTATTCTGTCCGTACTACACAATGTTTGTACTCTCCTAATGGAAAGTCCCCATTTTTCTGCTGTTTGTCTAAGTGATAAGTATTCCATAATTTTTTCCTTTATATGCGCCAAAAATTGTACAATCATACCAAATTAAATTATACGCCAAACCACGCTTAAAGTCAATTTGAAGGTGTTGTCCACAGGTGACACCTTCAGCACTTTCTAGCTCTTTTAATCAAATTTCTTTTTTTCCCGGAAACGCAACTGAAAAAGTGTGACCACATGTAATATAGGAGACTTTTCACAATTTCAAAATTCGGTATAAATAGAGCAAGTTTCGCCTTGAGATTCATTAACTGTTTTCACAGTCATTTTATCACGGCAACTTGTTGTGGATTCCGATCCCCAAACCCACGGAAATAGCACCTTTGGTGCGGGGTCTTTGAAAGCCTTCAGCTTAATTATCTCTCGGAATCTTGAGTGATCATATTTTTAACAATAACAGAAAAAGACGAACTCTTTTTTCATAATGAATTCGTCTTTTAGGGTAAGGTTATTAGTTTTTTATGATAAGTTATTTTCATCAAACACCCCTGTAAAACTCCAGTTCTCACCCTGATCTTCAGATGTGAACACAAGGCCTTCTGTCTCGCCACTCTGCGTCATTACATGGATCGTGTAATTCTCTCCATCCTGCTGTGGCATTTCCAGATACTGATAATCTTCAAGCGTGAAGCCATATTCCTGCATATGCGGCGGATATTCTGTCACAGTATCCATTGGAAGCTCTATCTCCTTCAGTGTCTTTCCACCGTCTTTTGTAACATAAATAGACGAATGTGTCTGCGATGCCCCGCTTAGACCGATGAAGCCAAACTGTTCGTCGAAGAATTGTATCCCTTCTCCTGCTCCGCCATTTCCGTCGAATGGGTCTTCATTTACTGTTGTCCAGTTATACCCACCATCTGACGTAGTTTCCAGTTTGTAATAACGTGTTCCAAGAGCCGCATCAACAACAGAAAGTTTCCAGCCTTTTTGCTCATTTAAGAAGAATCGGACAACTCCGCTTCCGTCCGTATCGACCGTCCAGGTATTATTCTCTTTTCCTTGTTCTTTTGCCTGCGAATCTTTCTCTGCCTGCTCATTCTGACTAATTGTATCAGGACTGATATATTCCGGTTCCATCATGTAACGCACCGGAGTCACAGATTCATCCTGCGGAAGATACAGAGACACTTCATATCCAAGTGCTTCCCCACCGCTATCCAAGGCTGTAAAATCAGTCATGCCGCTGACTTCTCCGTCACCATCCACATCTCCTGGAAGATAAACAAGACCTTCCGAAGAAGCGAAGGAGCGTTTTCCATAATACAGAATCTCATATTCCGGCGGATTATCTGCAAATGCGTAATTCAGATTCCATTGTGTCACCTGCATCTTACAATCTGATTTTTCCAGAATGGTAAACATAGGATCTAATTTCTTGTCATCATCATAATCTGCATTTGCATAACCTGCGATCTGCACAACAATCTTATCGCTTTTATCGATATCATAATCAATCAGATAGGTCTTATCTTTTCCCTTTTCATTCTGTCCGTAGAGATAGGCCGACACGCGGGTTATCGTTCCGTCTTTATCAAAGGACATCTCAAAACTATCTGTGATATATAACTCGTCCGGAAGTTTCAATTTCTTATTGATATCTTTTATCAGCCCTTCTGCGCCATTACGAAAGAAATTGTTATGTTCATACTCTATTTTCTTCGTCTTAAACAGGCTATCTACCTTCCAGGACAATGCGCCATGATAAGGAATCGCAGTATATACGATATAAGAAATACATCCAACTGTAACTGCAAGCAAAATCAGAAGCTCTGTACCAAACACTGTTTTCCTGAGTGCGCCTTTCATTTTAAAAGGGGTTTCCTTTTCCGCGATCAGGCAACCGATCCAGATACAAAGACTGAGTACCAGAAGGATACCTAAAGCCAAAAATGCAAACTTCAGCTGTCTGATGCTTCCGTACTTGCAAAGTACACAGGTCACGAGCAAAAACAAAATGTAATAGAGAATACTAAGCTTGCCAAATATAAATTTCAGTTTTTTCATTCAATCACATCCTAATAATACTTCCAGGTCTACTATTTCTAAGTATTCTACTCAAAAAATTTTATATCGCTCATTTATTTTTACACTTTTTCTTGACCAAAATGTAAAAGCTTCATGATTTTTTCTATATTTTTCTGTGTCCAGGCAGTAATCTCGAGCACTGCATCCGGTATCTCCTGGTCTCCGGAATCCGGATTATGCATCCAGATACATGGCATCTTAGCCGCCTTAGCAGCCTTTCCTCCATTCGTTGAATCTTCGATTACAATACACTCATCTACCGGTACGCCCAGCTGCTTCGCTGCAAAGAGAAATGTATCCGGTGCCGGCTTTGGATTCTTCACTTCATCTCCACTTGTCACGACATCGAAATATTTCATCAGATCCAGCGTTTCCAGTGTCTCTGTGATTACAGGTTTTGGAGAAGAAGAGGCCACGGCCAGGCGATACCCCGCATCTTTCAGACAGCAAAGCATCTGCCCTACTCCCGGCATCTCAGGGAATCCGTCTCGCGCAATAATTTCATCTTTCTTCTCTTTCATAATCTGATTCATAACTTCAAGACTTTCAAATGTGATTCCGTAATTTTCTTTGATCAGATTCATGAAATGGAGTCTTGTAGATCCGATGCATGGCTTATATACCTCATAATCCAAATCAATTCCATATCGTTCTTTAAAAATTTCTACCCAACATTGATAATGAAGCGGTTCTGTATTAATCAAAACCCCATCCATATCAAAAATTACTGCTTTTATCATTCTTATATCCCAACTTTCTATAAAAGATCAATGTTAATGTGGTCGCTACGATCCAACCAAATGGCCATGCCATCCAGATCCCGGTGCTTCCAAAGCTTTTTGTCAAAACCAACGCAAATCCGATTCTCAAAATAAGATCCGGAACTGTTGCTACTACAAAATAAACCATCGCTCCGGAACCTCGGATAATTCCATCTGTCATCAGCTTAATTACAATCATAAAATACCACGGCGATACTATTTTCAAAAATGCCATTCCTGCGCTGATAGCCTCTACACTCTCCGCACCTAAGAATAACCCCATCATCTGACGGCTGAAAATGAAATACAGAATAACAAACGGTAATGCCGTAAGCTCTGACAATTTCACTCCGGTACGGAATCCCAACGGAATTCGTTCTTTCTTTCCCGCGCCGATATTCTGTGCCGTATAACTGGATAGACAGGAACCAAGTGTCATAAAGATATTAATGGCAAATGTATTCAGCTTGATTGCTCCCGAATATCCCGCAACAACTGCTGAACCGAATTGATTTACAATTCCCTGCACGAAAAGATTTCCTACACTCAATACGCTCTGCTGAAGAATGCTTGGAATTGCAATCGCCATGATCTGTGCAAATAATTTCTTATCAAACCACGGCTGCTTTTCTTTCCCGGCAAATTTCTGCAATCTTCCGAGAAGTGTTACTAATGCAAGCACGGCTGACACACCTTGCGCAATAAATGTTGCCCAGGCAACACCGCTCACACCCCACTGGAATTTTGCTACGAAGATGTAATCAAGAATAATATTTCCAGCTGAGGAACCAAGCAGAAAATATAACGGTGTCTTAGAATCTCCGAGTGCTGTAAATACTCCGGTACACACATTATAAAGCATCAGGAAGATAATTCCGAAAATGTAAATTTTCAAATATAAAACTCCATCTGCCATAATATTCTGTGGTGTGCGGATCCATCTCATCATCTGATGATTAAAGAAATACCCAAATAATGTCAGTATGATTCCAAGCACCATAGAACTAAGAAATGCCGTTGTAACCGCACGCTTCACACCGCCCCTGTCTTCTGCTCCGAACAGTCTTGATACGACTACGGAGGCCCCCAGATTCATTCCCACAGCAAATGCCATAAAAATAATTGTGATCGGATAAGATGCACCGACTGCTGCCAACGCATTTTCTCCTGCAAATCTTCCCGCAATCATACTGTCTGCGATATTGTAAATCTGCTGGAACATCACACTGAACAACATTGGCAGAAGGAACCTCCATAATGTCTTGTTCGGATGTTCTTTCGTTAAATCTGTAACCATACTTTCCCCTCTCTCATTACAAACTCTACAATCCAATAATTCTATAAATTTCTTTCATATCCAGACTAGCACGAACGATATCTGCAAGCTTATCATACTGTTCTTCCTTATAAGACTTCCAGTCTACTGCCTGTACCGTCTCCGGATCATAGCCTTTCTCTTTCAATAAAGCGGAGAGAAACCCACCTGACATTTCTGGTGAATCAAAGATTCCATGCACATAACAGCCATAGACATTTTCCTTCTGTGAACCATCCGGATGTCCTTGTTGTAGCGTATCCGAATCATTTTCTATTGTTACAAGTCCGGATGCGTGCTCATCAAGAATCGTTTCTCCCATATGGATCTCGTATCCTTCGAAAGGAAGTCCCTCCATCTCTTTCAGGATTCCTTTCATCTCGCGAAATGTTCCATGTACTCTGGTTCTGTGTTTTTCCGGACGGAACACAGTCTTTGTATCCAAAAGTCCCATTCCCTGTACAGTTCCTCCATACTCTTCTCCTGTTGGATCTGAGATTTCCATTCCAAGCATCTGATACCCGCCGCAGATTCCAAAGACCAGTTTGTTCTGCGCGCTGTGTTTCAGAACTCTTGCTTCCAGTCCGTTCTGACGCATCCACAGAAGATCGCTGATCGTATTCTTTGTTCCCGGAAGGATCACCGCATCCGGATTGCCAAACTCAGCCGGAGATGAAACATAACGCACGCTCACCTCTTCCAATGCTTCTAAAGGTGCTAAGTCAGTAAAATTAGAAATCCTTGGGAATCGGATCACTGCCAGATCGATCAGTCCCGGCTTCTCTTTTTTCTGAAATCGTTCCGTCAGGCTGTCTTCCTCATCCAAATCTAAATAAAAGTACGGAACTACTCCCGTTACAGGGATATCCGTCTTTTCTTCCAGCATCCGAAGGCCCGGCTCCAAAATGGATACATCTCCACGGAATTTATTAATGATCGTTCCTTTGATCCGCGCTTTTTCATCCTCTTCAAGAAGCATTACAGTTCCGGCGATCTGAGCAAATACTCCGCCACGATCAATGTCTCCGACAAGAAGCACCGGTGCATCTGCAAGCTTTGCCATTCCCATATTTACAATATCATCTTTTTTCAGGTTGATTTCTGCCGGACTTCCGGCACCTTCAATTACAATGATATCATACTTTTTTTCTAACTCATGATATGCATCCATAATTGCCGGAATATATTCCTTCTTATGACGGTAATACTCTCTTGCAGCCATCACTCCGATTGGTTTACCATTAATAATCACCTGAGAGCCTGTATCGTTCGTCGGCTTAAGTAAAATTGGATTCATTATTGCTTCCGGTTCAATCCCTGCAGCTTCTGCCTGCATCACCTGGGCTCTTCCCATCTCCAGTCCTTCTTTTGTGATAAAAGAATTGAGTGCCATATTTTGGGATTTGAAAGGTGCAACTTTGTATCCATCCTGTTTCAGGACACGGCAAAGACCTGCTGCCAGTGCGCTCTTTCCGACATTTGACATCGTTCCCTGTATCATAATTGATTTCGCCATATTTTTCGCCTCCTTCACTGCTTTGACAGGATTGTTTCAAGTGCCCGTAAAAGAACATCATTTTCCTCTTTTGTCCGCACCGCAATCCGATACCATCCTTTCTTAAGACCTCGGTAGTTCTCACAATTTCGAACCAAAATCCCCTGTTCTAACAGTCGATCAAACAATGGGATTTCACTATATAATAAGAAGAAATTTGCCTTTGTTGGAATAAATCTAATCCCAAACTCACGCATTTTCTTTTCCATGCGCATTTTTTCTTCCACGATTTTGTTTCGTATTTTCTGAACTCTCTGTTCTTCTCTTTCTGTCAGCGCTTCTATCCCTGCTGCCTGCGCCGGAACCGACACGCTCCAGGGCTGACGGATCTGCTGCATCCGCTCTCTAAGTTCTCCATCCGAAGTCATTGCATAGCCCAGTCTCAATCCCGGGATTCCATACATCTTCGTAAATGCCTGTACAAGAAAAAGGCACGCATGATCTGTCACCTTTTTCACCATGGTATACTTCTGCGCTTCTTCCAGGAATTCGATAAAGCACTCGTCTAAAACAAGACGTATCTTCTTCTCTTCACATCGAGTAAGGATCTGTTCCATCAGCTCCGGTTCGATCACCTGACCTGACGGATTCGACGGGGAGCATAAAAATACAAGATCAATGTCCTCTGTCAGTTCTTCCAAAAAGCTTTCTGTCAATGCAAAGTTATTCTCTCTTTTCAACTCATGATAAATGATTTCGCAGTCTACCGTCCGAAGTGCCTGTTCATATTCTGCGAAAGCCGGAAT
>PPYF01544957.1_pt1 | contig 21332 bp, 20 predicted proteins | sample 1559871 | NCBI WGS metagenome assembly PPYF01 (sample SAMN08240021, study PRJNA423297) | Human gut metagenome, whole genome shotgun sequencing project.
GAATTTCCTATTTAAATGAGAAACGGCGGCTTCTTATAGCACTTCGCCGGGAAACAGCAGAACAGATGTGTGGCTTTGATGAAAATAAAACGGCGGAGCTGCTTACAAAGCTTGTTCTGGAAATTCCGCTGGAAGGAGAAGTCTTTGTAGGAGCTTCTGCAAAAGATGCGATACTGATCCGGGAGAAAGGTTTGCTTGCAAACTGGAAACACGTGGCAACAGAGAAGTATGGTCGAGCGGTAGAATATAAGCTTTCTGAGGAACCACTTTCTGTAAATGGTGGACTGGTCCTATATGGAACGAAATATGACGTGGATCTTACTTATGATACATTAATCGATGCGATTTTTGAAGCGCATGAGAAAGAAATTGCAGATTGTCTTTTCAAAAGCGGGAGCTGATGGGCGATGGATAAAGCGGTCGATATCTATGGGAGAAAATCATATGAATTTGCGGTGGGCCGAATAAACGCTAATGCGCATCGGCCTTTCTCCGCAGAGCAATGGAATCGTCTGCAGGAAGCTGATTTGTGGTCGGCAGAAAAAATTGTTGTGGAATACGGTTATCCGAGTATTCGTGAGGGAGAAACGATTTTTGATTCTATTGAAGCCGGATTGAAACGCACAATCGAATTTATCCGGGATATTGCGCCAGATGCGGAGCTTGTGAATCTGCTCTTCTTTGAAGAAGATGCCGTGAATTTGAAGCTTTTTCTGAAAGCGCGTCTGCTGGGGACAGAACCTGCTTCGCTTCCTGTGTGTGTCGGCGGCATCAATTCTGAACTTCTCCGAATTTGTGTATATACGGAAGATTTTTCCCTTCTTGGAGAAACGGCCCAAGCTATTCTCAGTGACATCTGTACAGAAACGGATCCGCGGAAAATTAGCTGCCTTGCAGATAACGCTATGTTTTGCAGGGCTTTGGCACTCGCCGAGAAGAAACATTGCGTGCCGCTTGTACATCTGATGACAGAATATGGCGTGGGCAGAAATCGGCGCACGGCACTTCGCCTTGCCGCACTCGGAGCGGATCCGCAGAAATATACGGATGCATTTTTCCCTTTGGAATGGGAATCGTTCAGGGCGGCGGATCATGAAAAGACGAAGGCAGATGTTTTGAAGGACATCAATAAAAGACTCGCGGCCGTTACGGAAGAAATCGGATATGATTCCGGAATGGGAGCGATTGCGCAATATTCGCCGCGGGAGGTGCTGCAGAAAATGGATAAAATGAAAATTGCTGCTGTAGGGGAGCATTCCTCCGTCATTTTATTTCACACCGCTGGAATTGCAACAAGATCTGCATCGGACATAGAAGAAGCGGAACGCGCCATACGTCAATTTGTGAAAGAAGGGTATGAAATTATTTTTCTTTCCGAACGTCTCGCGGAAGGTATGGAGGAAGAATTAAAGCGTTATCGTGCGTCTGCGTATCCTCTGATCTTGCCGATTCCGGACCGGGCGGGACCTACCGGATATAGCATGAATAAAATCACGGAGAATATGGAGAAAGCTATTGGTACCAATATATTTGAAAGTTAAGCGAAGGAACGGGGTTTCAGAAGATGGCAGAGAGATTTGAAATTACGGGTACGATCTATAAAGTTGCCGGACCGCTGATTGTGGCGGACGGGATGCAGGACGTCAATATGCACGATGTGGTCCGCGTCAGTGATAAGAAGTTGATCGGCGAGATTATAGAATTGCGCGGTGATAAAGCGTCGATACAAGTTTATGAGGATACTACGGGGATCGGACCGGGAGAACCTGTTTATGTCACGGGAGAGCCCCTCAGTGCGGAATTGGCGCCGGGGCTGATTGAAAGTATTTTTGATGGTATTGAACGTCCGCTGACCGCGATTTATCAAGAAGCGGGAGACAGAATTCCGCGCGGGATCGACGTACCAAAACTGGATCGAAACAAAAAATGGAATTTTGTACCGTGTGCGGCTCCCGGAGACGTTCTGGAAAGCGGCGACGTTCTTGGCACGGTGGATGAAACGCCAGTTGTTACGCAAAAAATTATGGTTCCCCATAAATTGCGGGGTACATTGGAATGGATTTATGAAGGGGAGGCAACCATTACAGAACCGATTGCACGTATAAAAGATGATGCCGGCATTATCCATGAAATCACGATGCTCCAAAAATGGCCGGTGCGTGTGCGCAGGCCTTATCAAAAGAAACTTGTGCCAACAGAACCGATGGTAACGGGCCAGCGAATCATCGATTCTTTGTTCCCAATTGCCAAGGGTGGTATTGCGGCTGTTCCAGGGCCGTTTGGTTCCGGGAAAACGATTGTACAGCATCAGCTTGCAAAATGGGCGGATGCGGATATTATCATTTATATTGGCTGCGGAGAACGCGGAAACGAGATGACGGATGTTTTAAAAGAATTCCCGGAGCTTCACGATCCGCGTACAGGCCTGCCGCTGATGAAACGTACGGTGCTGATCGCGAATACGTCGGATATGCCGGTTGCTGCGCGTGAAGCGTCGATTTATACAGGAATTACAATTGCGGAGTATTTCCGGGACATGGGCTATAAGGTTGCGATTATCGCGGATTCAACATCGCGTTGGGCGGAAGCGCTCCGCGAAATGTCAGGGCGACTTGAAGAAATGCCGGGAGAAGAAGGTTATCCAGCGTATCTTTCCACACGTCTCGCGGAATTTTACGAGCGGGCGGGATCTGTAAAATGTATGGGATCTCAGGAACGGTACGGCGCGATTACAGCGATCGGTGCAGTTTCCCCACCGGGCGGAGATACGAGTGAACCGGTCTCGCAGGCGACGCTCCGGATTGTAAAAGTTTTCTGGGGTTTGAGCGCGGATCTGGCATACCAACGCCATTTTCCGGCGATCGACTGGCTCAGAAGCTATTCGCTTTACGATAAGAAAATCAGCACTTATTTCTCGGAGCATGTTTATGAAGAATGGGGAGAACAAGTTGCGGAAGTACGGGCTCTTTTGCAGCAAGAATCGGATCTCAACGAAATCGTGCGTCTTGTCGGTTTTGATGCTTTGGGTGAAAAAGACCGGATTACCTTGGAATGTGCACGGATAATCCGCGAAGATTTTTTACAGCAGAACGCGTTCCGGGAGGTAGACAGATACACTTCTCCGAAAAAGCAAGCGCAAATGCTTTCGGCGATTCTGTCTTGGTATCGGATGGCGCAGGATGCCATTCTGGATGGAGCGGGTTATAAAGAGATCATGAGCATGGGAGCTCTGGAGAGAATTGCAGCAATGAAATATGAAGAGGAAGACCGTTGGGATGCATTTTACGCGGAATTGATAGAGCAAATGAAGCAGGAATTTGCAAAGATGCGTGCCGGAGGTGACAGATCATGAAGAAGGATTATAAAACAATTAAAGAGGTTGTCGGTCCGATTATGCTTGTGGAAAGCGTAGATAATATAAAATACGACGAACTGGTGGAAATTATTGAATCTGATGGAACGAAACGTTATGGCAAGGTGTTGGAGGCGCTTGGCAGTAAGGCACTGGTACAGCTTTTCGAAAGTTCACAGGGATTGCAGATTTCTGATTCTAAGGCGCGATTCCTGGGACACGGACTGGAACTGGCTGTAAGTCCGGATATGATCGGTCGTGTTTTTAATGGCATGGGCGAGCCTGCGGATGGTGGAAGTGCAGTGATCCCGGATGCCAAATTGAATATTAACGGGACACCGATGAATCCAGCGGCGCGGGATTATCCAGCGGAGTTTATCCAGACTGGCGTGTCTGCGATCGATGGGTTGAATACATTGGTGCGTGGACAGAAACTGCCGATATTTTCCGGGTCGGGCCTTCCGCACGCGGAGCTAGCGGCGCAGATTGCCCGGCAGGCGAAAGTCCGCGGAACAAATGAAAAATTTGCAGTGGTTTTTGCCGCGATCGGAATTACATTTGAAGAGGCTGAATACTTTGTGGAGGATTTTAAAAGGACGGGAGCGATCGAACGTTCTGTACTGTTTATGAATTTGGCGGACGATCCTGCTGTTGAGCGGATTGCGACACCGCGTATGGCGATTACCTGCGCGGAATATCTTGCATACACGCTTGGAATGCATGTGCTTGTGATCATGACGGATATGACGAATTACGCGGAAGCGCTCCGCGAAGTTTCCGCAGCGCGGAAGGAAGTTCCTGGCAGGCGTGGATATCCCGGCTATTTATATACGGATCTGGCTTCGCTATATGAAAGAGCGGGCAGAATCAACGGAAAATCGGGCTCCATCACACAGATTCCGATTTTAACGATGCCGGAAGACGACAAGACACACCCGATCCCGGACTTGACGGGATATATTACGGAGGGACAGATTATTCTTTCTCGGGAGCTTTATATGAAAGGGGTTACGCCGCCGATCGATGTTCTGCCGTCTTTGAGCCGTCTTAAAGATAAGGGAATTGGAACGGGGAAAACGCGGGAAGATCATGCGGACACGATGAATCAGATTTTTTCTGCGTATGCGCGCGGCAAACAGGCGAAAGAACTTGCGGTGGTACTTGGCGAATCAGCGCTTTCCGATATGGATAAAAAATACGCTACTTTTGCTGCGGCATTTGAAAAAGAATATGTTTCGCAAGGGTATGATACAGACCGAAGTATTGAAGAAACGCTCAATATTGGATGGAAGCTGCTTTCTATTTTACCGAGATCGGAGCTGAAGAGGATCCGTGGAGAGTTCATCGACTGTTATATGGAAAGGTTCGGCGATTAATCGTGGGAACGCATATTAATTCAACGCGGATGGAATTGAATAAAATAAAGCGGCGGCTGACAACGGCTGAGCGCGGCCATAAGCTTCTGAAAGATAAGCAGGATGAAATGGCCCGTCAATTCATGATTTACATCCGGAGAAACAAAGAACTGCGGGAGCAGATTGAAGAATTGTTGTCGGGCGCGATGTGTAAAATGGCTTTGGCGGCTGCTGAGATGGGGTCTTCTGCGCTGGAGGAGGCGTTGCTTGTTTCTTCTGGCTCAGGCGGTGCGGAGAAGCTCCGTCGATCGATTATGAGTATAGAGGTACCTTATCTGAAATGGAGCGGGAGTGCGGAACGTGCGGATTCTGGAGCTGTGGCACTCCCTTATGGATTTGCATTTACTTCGGAACATCTGGACAGTGCTGTGCTGTTGATGGATGAACTGATGCCAAAGCTCTGTGAGCTTGCTTCTGTGGAGAAGACGTGTGATATGCTTGCGGACGAGATGGAACGGACGCGGCGGCGCGTAAATGCTCTTGAATATGTGATGATTCCTGAAATGAAGGCGAATATCAAATACATCTCTATGAAGCTTGCAGACAACGAGTTGGGGAACCTGACACGTCTTATGAAAGTAAAAGAGCTGATGGCGACGCAGGAATTGGAATGAAAGAGATCGCTTTTCTGTAAAAAATGAATATACGCGGGAATCCAATATTGACACTTTTTATATTTTGAGTTATAATTTTGCAGCATTCTGTTTCTATGGATGTTGTTCGTTCTATCCTTTGGAAAGATGGTCGAGTTGGTTTAAGGCACCGGTCTTGAAAACCGGCGTAGGTTTACCCCTACCGTGGGTTCGAATCCCACTCTTTCCGCCAAAAGAGACAAACTTGTTTTAGAGCAGGTTTGTCTCTTTTTTTATCCTCAAATAGGTTAAAAATAGAATTATTGCATTGATAACGGCTTGATTTTGATGAAAATCAGGTCGCTTTTTATTTTATTCGTTTATATTATGAATTCTAAACATACTAATTTGCGGGTTATGGCTATAAACGAAAAGCCAAACAGAGTTATAAACCCATTAATATTTACTTTTAAATGCACAAATTAATGATACAATCAGAAAGGAAGTTGTGATATGAAGTTATCTTATATTGAATCGAAGATTTTCGGCAAAGTTTGCTATGGATTCCGTCGAAACAACGACGGAATCGTTGAAACAATACCGGACAAGGCTAAAGTTGTTGAAAGAATATTCTCACTTTATTTGGATGGAAACAGTTTAGAGGATATCCAGCATTACTTATTTGAAACAAAGATACCCTCTCCGTCTGGGAAAGAAAAATGGAGCCGGGACGTTTTGAATAAGTTATTAAATAACTACAAATACACCTTTGGTATCATTAGTCATGAGATGTTTGAAGCTGTAGAAAGTTTAAAAGAAAGTAATTGCCGAAATCCAAATCGAAGTACAGAGGATGTGGATGGATGGGACGAGCAACAAGAACAGAACTACTGTGGGCTTATGCTATAACATGCGAAGAGTTCTTAAAACGTGTGAATCATAAAAATGAACTTCATCCAAAGGAATGGGAAAATATTCGAGATATTCTCTTTGATGCTATGACTAAAGAGGAGACTCCTATATACGAGCCTAAAATGAATGCAGTTCTGGAACAGGCAGTGTACAAATATTTGCGTCCAACAGATGAGCCTATATCACTGACAGATACTGCAAGGAGGTTTGAATCAGAAAATCCGAGTTATCTGATTCAAAGTTGGCTTTGCAGCAGAAATACAATTGAGTTAAAATGGATGAGGATTCTCCGCTTTTTACGATCACATTTTTTGCTTTTCCTTAATTTATGACCTTTTTGACTATTTTTACGATCGGGATGTAAGCTATGAAGAACTTATAAGAGATTTGAATACCGAACAAAAAATAGAATTACTGCAACAATATAAAGACAGATTTTTTCAAATGAATGGGAAGTGTTACTGTTATAATGAAGGTTTTTGCAATTTTGAGTTTGACAATGATAATTCTCTCACTTTGAAAATGTAATTCAACAGGAATTATCAATGAAAAATATCAAACATTTGGAGAAAAAATGATAACTAAAGAAAAATTTATGAAGTGGCCAAATGAACCCAATAGCCAGCCGCTCAACTTAAAACAGTTCGGGAGCTGTTAAACCTATCTGAAAGTTCCGCAGAATGATGATTTTCTCTATTATTCCGCGGGAAGTATTCGACCGCGTCCAACAGGAAATGGCGAGACGTGCAAGCCTCAATCGAAAAAAGCAGAAATAAGTAAAAACCCAACTCGGCAAATACCCCGGCAATTATGCCCTTACAGAACTGCTGGTCTGCGGGAAATGCGACACTGCCTACCGCAGAGCCGTATGGAGTAAAAACGGTAAGAAGAAAGCGGTATGGCGCTGTATCAGCCGGATGGAATATGGCAAGAAATACTGTCCTGACTCACCGACCCTTGAAGAAACCGCTGTCCAGCGGGCTGTAGTGGATGCGATACAAGAAGTCGTAAATGATGATGGATGTCAGGCTGCGCTCAAAAACCTGCAGCTTCACATACGAATGTTTTATGGTGCGGCTGACGAGAACAGCATCGCAAATGATGAGATGAGGCTGGAACAGCTCAAAAGCATGGTCATAGAGATGGCAGGCAAAGATAACATCGCAGGCGAGGATTTCATCGCCCTGTCAAAAAAGTTTGCTGAAGTCAAAACGGTCATTGCAGAAAAAAACGGCAGGTCGAGGCCGGTGCGGATCAATCCAGAATGGGCGAGGTGTTAGTATCTCTCAATGCCCTGAAAAATCATCCGATAGATTTCGATGATACTGCCGCCAGACAACTGATCGACTGCATCAAAGTGGTTTCCAAAACCGAACTGCTGGTCATATTCAAAGGCGGAATTGAAAAAACAGTGACAATGGAAAATTAATGCATCTAAATATATAACAAAGAGAAATAAGCATAATGGAATATGGTTTTTACACAGCATAGGTTGTATTTTTGCATCCTATAAATAAAAACTATTGCAGTTTATTGTGTATATTTATCATTAAAAACAACAAATGTGCACAATAAAAATTTACATTAATTATAAATTTTATAATTAATACTTGACATTTTCGAAAATACATGGTAATATTAAATAAAACTAGAAAGTATAACACGCAGAATCTAATTGGAGTTGAAGAAATTAGACAAGAGGATGTGACAATAAATGAAATATAAGCAATGTATGCAAAAATTTTCGAATGAACAGTATAGAATTAATTGTCCCAGATGTATTCTGCACTTTTTTATAATAGAAATTAAAAGCGATACAAGCCGCAATATGTAACTGCGCCTTGTGTCGCTTTTTATGTTATAGTGAGTATTATTTTGTTGGAAACCTTGTAGAGAAAAAAGTAAGTTCGCATTATGTAGAAAGTGAGAACTTTAATGGATTTGAATTATAAGGCAATAAAAGAAAATGTTAGACTTATACTTATAAATTAGCAGAAAGATTTATGCATTGGAGAGACTTTCATGACAAATATAGAGAATTATGTTACAAATAAATTAAAAGACTTTCATACTCCTTTTTATTTGTGCGTTAGTGGTAATAGCATGGTTCCTAAAATTAACAACGGAGATAGAATATTAGTGGAACCTTATATGGGAAAGGCTCTGAAACCAGGCAATATTATAGTGTATCGTAAATTTTCAGATCATCTAACTGTACATAGGGTTACCAATATTGTAAGATTAAGTAAATCCAGATTTTATTGTGAAACTAAAGGCGATAATAATATCGAAGCCGATTCCTATAAGGTTTTTAATCATGAAATTATTGGAACTGTTAATTTGGAAGGAGTGAATAAAAATGAGCATGACTAAATCTTTGCATTGGGACATTACAAAAAACTGCAATCTTAGATGTAAGCATTGTTATAACGCGGAAAAATATTTTAATGAACAATCGGATGTGTATATAGAAAATGAAATGAATTTAGAGCAATGCATACGTACAGTGGAGTGTTTTTCTAGTGCGGGCTTCGGGCATATTCATTTTTTAGGCGGAGAGCCATTGGCTTCACCATATATTTTTGACGTCATAAAACGTGCGAAAGAACTGGGTATGATAATAACAATTAACTCAAATGCTTGCTTGTTGACTGCAGACATTCAACAAAAACTAATCGACTTAGGGGTTGATCAATTTGCGGCTAGTTTGGATGGTTGCACTGCGTTAGTAAATGATTCAATCCGTGGTAACGGTACATTTGAAAAAGTAGTCTCCAATATGAAGCAATTAAACGAACAAACGAAAAGATATCTTTCTTCACTTGAAACAGTATTGGTGTTTACACTTACCAAAAAGAACCTTCATGAATTAATTCTATTACCTTCTTTAGCGGAAGAAATTGGAGTTAATCTCATCACCCTTACAACTTTTATCGAAAGTGGTCAAGGACAAAAGAATCATGATGTATTTCAAATTGATTTCAACACTATATGTGATGCAATAGATTTAATGGTATCCAAAGAATTAACGAAACATCGCATACCTCTTCAAATCGATATGCGCCCTAGATTTTGCGAGTATCTTTCTGCCGTCTATAACGCGCCTGTTATTTATAATTTGAAAAACAGTTTGTGCTGTGCAGGAGAAGATGTGTGGTACTTAGAAGCGAATGGCAATGTTCATCCGTGCTTAATTTTTCAGTTGGAATCCGGGAAATTAGCGCTGCATAACAATGTTTACCAAAAAGAAACTATTAATATTAATTCGACAGAAATAGAAAATATAAAAAAGTCAAAATATTGGGATACTTTTATTCACGGTAAACACAACTTTAGAACCGAAAAAATTCCTACTTGTGGGGGATGTCGTTATGTAGATGAATGCCAGCCGTGTTTCTTGGATTACGGAGAATATAACCGCCCAATTATGGAATGTGAATGGACCAAAAGAAAAGAAAAATTATTGTTTGAAAAAATATCAGAAACAAAAATAAATATTAGTGACGAAGTGGCATTTGACGATAAAAATTGTGTTCTTACAAAAGCTGGAGAGCCTATATTGATCTTGGATACTCAGATTTCTAATGATATTTGGACACTAATTAAAGAAGATAACAGACCCAAAAGTATATTTGAACTCTTGATGCAAGAATATGAAGTCGATGAAGATGTGTTGAAATATGATATTGCGGCGTTTCTTTTTACACTAAATGGTAATGGAATTATTGAATTTTGCAAGGAGAATAATAGTATGACTTATAAAAAGAAAGAAAATTTGGTATGCGAACAAATTGATGATGAAATAATCGTTTTTGATACCGATGTAGAAAAATTTTATGAATTTGATGGTGTAGGCAGTTTCCTTTGGAGCACTATGGAAGATACAGATCTAGAAAATATTGCGCAACAAGTATGTGATGAATATGATGTTGAAAAGGAAACTGCACTAGCAGACATAACAACATTTTTTGAAGACCTATTAGAAAAAAATTTAATTTATCGAACTGAGGATGAGTAATGAAACAAGAAAATTATATAAAGAAGAGCCTTTTATGGGATATCACACGCCGGTGTAATCTCAGTTGTATCCATTGCTATAATTCTGGGGGAATTTCCACTGAGCAGGAATTAGAAATAGCCCCCAATTACAAAGCAATTATTGATAGAGTGGTTCAAGCTGGATTTAATCATATTCATTTGCTAGGCGGAGAACCACTTTTAGTAAAAGGACTCTTGGATTTATTGTATTATGCAAATATAAAAGGTATATTGATTTCAATTAATACTAATGGAACCCTTTTAACCAAAAAATTTATAAATGAATTAATTGAATCAAATGTATCACAATTAACGTTTAGCTTGGATGGCGCGACAGAGTCATCCAATGACGCTATTAGAGGAAGTGGCAATTATAAACGAGTTACTGAAAATATTAAACAAACAATCTCTTGTATAGAGCAAGCAAAATCTACTATGCTTGTCCAGGTAGCTACAGTAGTGACAAAACAAAATATTTCTACAATACATAAATTGCCGGAAGTGCTTCGAAATATGGGTGTGAAATACCTTGATGTTCTTAAACTTTATGAATGTGGCAATGCTGTATCTAATGAATCTTCTTTACAATTAAAAAGCGAAGAATATTTGGCTGCATTGTGTAAGCTACTAGTAGAAAGCTATAGAAACCAAATATTTGCACAGTTTGATTGTAAACCTAAAGTTTTAGAGTTGTTAAATTTGAGATATGGCTTTCAACCTGAATATAATATCTCTGAATTTGCCAGTTGTAATGCGGGGAAACGATTCTTATTTATGGATTATAAGGGTGATATTTATCCATGCGGACCATTTGCACATCAAGTGGCGAATACTGAATTGACCACAAATATTTTTGACAAGGACTGTATAGAACAATTGACAAAAATTGAAGAAAGCATTCATGATCGGATCTATAAGTTTTCTTCTCTACCAAGCCCTGTCTGCAGCAACTGCCAATTCAATGAATGTTGTAGCGGATGTGCTATATGCTATAAAGGTCATGATGAATTGTGTAAGACAGCTCTACGGCTTTATTCCGTTTAAACAAGCTGGCCAAACATTGTTTTTTATAACCGGGCCAAGAGAGTAAGAAAGGAGGAGATTTGCATGACTACTACAAAAAAGGTTTATACAAAGCCGACTGTGAAAGCTGTCAAGATTGACAAAGCTGTTATGGTCGCGGCTAGTCGTAGCGGTATGGGTAATTGTAAAATTACTTATATCTCGTAACTAGCCTGCTCCTATCCGACTTAAAGTATGTCGGATAGGAGCGATCTTTTTAAATATGAAACGAGGCATATGTTATGAGAACAAATATACAAATTGCCAATATATCGTTTGAATTGTCCCTTGACAATGACATTGCTTCTTATTTTTTCAAACGAGTACAAAAGGCGGAAGAAATAACATCTGCAACAACGGATGTTCGTATTATTTGCGATAAACAGAAAAGATTAACTTTTTCCAATCAAAAATTTATACATCAACAAGAGCCTGATATTGGAGATTTATTTCTTTATCGGGAAATCTTTGATTTGGGTATTTTTCAATATAACAGAAAAGAAAAAATATTAGAGATCTATTATATGGATACAGAACAATATCCATATAATAGTTTTGAGGTAGTCGTAGATACTCTATTGCAGTTTATATATCTTATTATGCTTGATTTTAATATTATTCCTTTGCATGCTTCTGTTGTAATGCACGAAGACTCTGCAATTCTTCTTTTTGGAAACTCCGGTTCGGGAAAAACGACATTGGAATTATCTCTTTTAGAAAGTGGCTTTCAATTTTTTTCCGACGATATTGCATTTCTTGATCAGAACAATACTATTTTCAGTAGTGGCGAGCATATAGTCGCCTGTTCTAAAAGTACAATGGATATAATCAAGAGCACATTTTCTGTAGATTATTTTTATAATACACCCGATCATATGACCGGTAAGCATATGATCGTTGTGCCGGATGCACTGATTTGTCAGTATAAAGAAGCTAACCCTTCTGTTATCATATTCCCTACGTTATCTGAAGATGGAAGAGAATCTTTAGAACGGATATCAGCCAAAACTGCATGGTTGGAATTGATCCAGTTGTCTATTTCAAAGCAATTCAATTCATTACAGAAACAGCTGTATATGAAACGGTTGAAAGCCCTTTCCGAAAGCACAATCGCTTTTAGATATAACCGAACAAATAAAAGTGAAAATATGTTAAAAGCAATTTGCAGTAAAGTGAGAGACTTATATTCGGTACAGGAGGTATCCATGGATGATTAATAGTGTTTGTTTGTGCTTAACATTCAAATGTGATCTGGCGTGCAGACATTGTTTTGTTTCCGCGGGTCCTGAAAGAACGGAAGAGATGAGTAATGAACAAATAGCCACTGCTATTGATAATAGTTATAAGAATGTGAATCGCATGTGGTTTTCAGGCGGTGAACCAACAGTGGTAATGGATAAATTGCTATTCGGTTTACATTATGCCAAGGATAAGAAGCGCCAGTATGGGTTTCCTGATAAAATATGTGTTCAAACAAATGGGAATTTCGCAAAAACCAAAGAAGACGCCATAAAGTATTTAGCATTATTCCATATAAATGGCGCCAATGAAATTGATATCACATCAAATGATGTTTTCCATTTTGAACAAATGGATCAAAATATACCAGAACGCTTAGCAAAACTTGCAAATAATATGGGAATATTTGAAAATGTGTCAATCGGGGGCTCGGACTATAAAGTCGTAAAAAGATTTGGACGTGCGAAAAATATTCCGCTGGAAGAACTAAAAGGCTTTGATTTGAAATACACACGTAAGTGTGTATTTACAGGTACAGATTATGTGATTCATCCAAACGGTGACGTCTTGCCCTGTATATATGGGTTTAACAATGTATATGGGAATATTTATAAGAATACATTGCTCGAGATTATTGGAGACAAGAAAAATATTGAAATCAGTTCATTACTTCGAGAAGATAGCATTCTAAGAATTAATGACATATCTAATCAGCATAATCTAAAGGATATTTGTGATTCCTGCAATTGTTATTTTGAAGCATATAGGCAGGAGGAAAATGGAAATGCTTAAAGATTCTCTTAGATCGATTGCAGTAACTTGGAAATGCGCAAAGCTTCCTGTAATTTTTAAAATTCTTCAAAGTATACTGACAGCGATTTTAACACCAATGAGTATCTATTTTACGCAGCTGCTTATCGATAATATCGGACGTTATACAAACGGGCTGGTAAGCCTCCCTTATATTATCGGGATTTTTATTTTGCTATTGCTATCAATTTTGTTTTTAGCAGGCTCGGGCTTTTTTGATAACTTGATTAATATATCGCTGCAACGAAGCGTAAATCAAAACCTAACTGCAATTATTGTAAAAAAATTTCTCACGGTCGATTACTGGTGTTTTGAAGACAGGGATATCGCGGATACAATGAACCGTATGGGGGGAGCCCCACAAAATAATATATTGAATATTTTTTTAAACACTTTGAGTAGTTTGACACTTCTGATCACAATACTGGGAACGGCAGTTGTTTTTTCGCAAGTATCCATATGGTTTTCCATCCTTTTTCTCGTCATACTTATACCTATGCTGTGGTTGGATTTCAAAGCGATGGATATGATGAACACAATGTTTAACGACCAGTCTGAGCAAGAAAGAAGGCTCGGGTATCTGAGTGGTCTTTTAAATACAAAAAATTCTTTGTTAGAGCTAAAAATTTTTGGAGCTGTCGAATATATATTAACAAAATGGAAAGCGCTTAACAGAAATGTTCTGGATGAAAGGGTAAAAACTACGATCCGTTCTCAAAAATATTTTGCCGTTAGTACGGTACTTATTATTCTTTGGTCCAGTTTAGTGGTCACTGTTCTAATTTGGAAAATCTATCATTCCACAATAAGTATTGGTGTTTTTGTGTCGTTAATCGGCTCTGCCGGAACAATATTAGGGTTGAGCGAAACATTATCGAGAACCTTTTCTTCTCTTTCTCAAGAACATCTCATTATGAAACATTATTATAAGTTTCTTTCACTACCGGTTATCGATAACACAAATAAGGAAGCGAATATATTCGACCCTCATATTGTTTTTGATAACGTCCATTTTACTTATCCGCATACCGATATCGAAATTCTAAAAGGAATATCGATGGAATTTTATCCTAATCAACGCATTTCCCTAGTAGGGGAAAATGGGGCGGGCAAGTCAACGATCATAAAACTTCTCTGCAAGCTGTATAAGCCCGATAGCGGTAAAATTACAATCAATGGGATTGACATTCAAGATTTATCTGTAAGCCAATTGAGAAAAGCGTACAGCGTAGTGTTTCAAGATTATGCAACATATTCGTTATCCCTGAGAGAAAATGTCGCCTTTGGCGATATCGATCAAATAACGAATGATAACGCCATTACTGAAGCCCTGTGGCGGGGGTTATCATCTGATATATTAGAGAGCTTACATAATAATTTAGATGCAAACTTAGGTAAAATCGAAGAAGATGGGGTGGATCTTTCTGGGGGACAGTGGCAACGTATCGCTATTTCGAGAGCCTGTCTTTCAAATAGCGCCTTTGTGATATTGGATGAACCCACTGCGTCTTTAGATCCAATTGCTGAAACTGAAATGTATCAGGCTTTTGCCGCATTACTAAGCAAAAAGGGTTGCATCATGATCTCACATCGCCTTGCAAGCGCAAAATTGGCCGATACTATTTATGTACTAAAGGATGGAATTATTGCAGAAAAAGGTACGCATAGTGAACTCATGGCTCAAAGAGGTTTATATGAATCGATGTTTCATACTCAAAGTAGCTGGTATCACACCGAACATGTAGATAGGAGGGTGGAGCATGAAAAATAAATATAACGCTCTCCAAATATTAACTAAGGTATATAGGCATACCTTAAATGCGGTTCCATTCTCTGGCGTATCCGGGATATTAAATTATCTTGTGCAGGGTCTATTTCCCGCGTTTACAGCATTGATCCAAGCACGGCTGTTTGACGCTGCATATTCATTAACCCAAGGCGCCGATACATTAACCGTAGTTATTCTTTACGGGAGTTTGTTTGTTGGCGCATATGCCGTGGTTTATATTTTGCAGTTTATTTCGAGTATTACAATTAATGCTGGTATTTATGAGCGATGCACAAGCTATTACAATATGAAAATTTCTGAAAAAACAGCGACTCTACCCCTAATTGCTTTTGAAGATGTGAATATATTGAATTTACAGAATAGGGCAAAGGATTGTGCTGGCAGGGAAATTTTAAGTCAAATATATATGTCGTCAACGGTGTTTATTACCAGTGGAATCAGCGTTATATCCACGATTTCTGTTTTAGCAGCCTATAATATTTGGTTTGTACCAATTTCAATTTTCAGTGTGTTGCCCTATTTCATTGCGAGAATTCTTAGAGGAAAAGAATTTTATTCGCTAAAAAAGGCTCAGGCCAAGAAGACACGCAGGTTAGATTATCTCTGGGGATTATTTCACAACAAACAAGCGATCAAAGAAATGCGCGTAATGGGATTTGGTGAATATCTTGCTCAAAAATGGGTTGAGACGAGAGATGAAGTTAACGAAGAACTGTGGAAACAGAACATCAAAGACAGAAAGTCAATGCTGTTCTGTGATACATTAAAAATTATAGGTTATGGCTTGAGCACACTTCTGGCACTTCTTCTTGTTGTAAACGGGCATATTTCTATTGGCGTATTCGGTGCTTGCATAGCCGCATTTAAGTCAATGCAGGAATCAACAAAATCTTTTTTGATTGACTTAGGAACTATGCCGGAAAAAATGGCATTTGCCAATGATTATTTTGAATTTCTTGATCTAACGGAAGATCAAAATGGAATTAGGAGCATTGATGGAATTAAAGATTGTGTATGTCTGTCTAATGTCAGTTTTGCTTATCCCAACAGTAACGATTACGCTTTGAAAAATGTTTCTTTAACAATCCACAAGGGAGAAAAAATTGTTATTTTAGGCGTGAACGGTAGTGGGAAAACAACATTGTCGAAAATAATTCTCAATATTTATCCACCATCACAGGGTGAGGTACGATATAACAGTATATTGTCGTCGGATATTGACAAAAACTCCTTATATACTTACATATCTGTTATTCCTCAGAATTTTGTGGCCTACAGCTTAACCTTAAGGGAGAACATTGCAATTTCCGATCTAAAGCATTTGCAGGATGATACATTGATAAAGCAGTCGTTGGAGTTATCCGGCTTAAAATCACTATTAAATGAAGTTGGCAGTTTAGACGAACAATTAGGTCGGGAGTTCGGAGGAAAAGAACTCTCAGGCGGACAGTGGCAAAAACTTGCAATTGCGAGGGGATTATTCAAAAAAAGTGAGCTTATTATTCTTGATGAACCCACAAGTGCATTGGATCCATTGATCGAAACCGAAATATTACAGAAGTTCATTGCAATTGCCAAAAATAAAACTGCACTTATCATATCTCATAGGGTTGGTTTATGTAAGCTAGCCGACAGAATCATAGTGATGAAAGACGGTCAAATTTGCGAAACGGGTACTCATTATGATCTGATAGAAAAAGACGGAGAATACAAACGACTGTACGCTACGCAAGAACAGTGGTATCGATAGGAGAGCGTTTATATGGTGGATAATAGAGTGTTTTTAAACATGGAGCGGTATTTACAATTGAAAAAAATACTGTCAGACGTCACCGTACCATATGCCGTGATAAAAGGAGAGCCGTTATCATTGCTTTGTTATAACAAGAAGAGCGTAAGAAATTCACAAGATATCGATATTCTTATTGATCGCCAACATATATCGTATTTTGAACGTCTTTTGCAAGAGAACGACTTTATAAGACTTATCAACCAAAATGAATTCATTAATCGGGAGAGTAGAATTCTTTGTATCAGTCAATCGCATCAGATACCTCCTTATGTTAAAGAAACTTCAAATCAGCAAATAGACATTGACCTCAATTTTGATATCTTTTGGGGTGAGTACACAGGTAAAAGAATAGATATCTCAGAATTTCTTGCGGATACCATAGTGCAGGATATCTATGGAGTAAAAGTCAAAGCTCTTCCTCCACTGAAAGCAATGGTACAGCTCATTCTTCATCACTATAAAGAAATGAATTCAATCTATCACTTGGCCGGACACAACTGTATTAATTATAATATGTTCAAAGATGTCTATTATCTTTGGAAAAATAATCAAGAGGCTATTTCTTTAGAAAAATTATATTCCATTAGTTCAGAATTTGAAATTATCCCATATGTTTTCTATGTGTTGTACTTCACAAATTGGATTTTCAAAGACACAGAACTGCAAAGGTATGTTGAGGCCTTTCGTACTTCAGAAGGAGAAACGCATCTTGACTATTATGGTCTGACAGAAAAGGAACGTAAACCATGGAAAGTGGATTTTCAAACCAGGCTGGAAGCGGATAATCTGTACGAGTTCATTCGGGATAATCTAACCGAAGCAGATGTTGAAAAATTGGAACGAAACAGAAGAATATTCGGGTGATCAGATGAAAGTACACCATACAGGTATTATTGTGAAAGACTTAGAAAAGAATGTTATCCTTTATATCAAACTTGGATATGATCAGGTTTCCGATATCGTCGTTGACAATGTTCAGCAAAACAGGGTGGTTTTTCTGCAAAACCAAAACCATAAAATTGAACTTATAGAACCCCTGAATGAAAAATCGAGTATCTATCATTTCAAAGAGGGGTATCATCACATTTGTTATGAGGTTGATGATCGAGAGGCTTTTCTTTATGATTTCAAACAACTGAAAATTGGGAAGATATTCACCAAACCAATGCTGGCACCGGCAATCGGTAACCGTGAAATCGTTTTTGCATGCCTGACTAATGGTACATTTGTAGAAATCTTATTTTAAAGGATATAAAATATGAGAAAAGATATATTAGACAAAGTGCTGAAAGTTCTCAACACTAATTTAGAAAACACAGAAATCACATTCGAGCAAACAGAAGATGATTTATCTGCTTTGGGAATGGATTCTATCGCTTTTATTCGTGTGGTCGTTGCATTAGAAGAAGCATTTGATATTGAGATTCCTGATGAAAAGCTGTTGTTAACCGAGATGAACACTATATCCAAAATGACGGAAGTTATATCTGCTGTGTTTGACCATCAAAATAACGCAATTGGTGAATAATATGGCAACGAAATTACATATAGCGGTTCTCTCTAATATCATATTTGAACCTCATTTTCTCCTGCTTACAAAGCAATATTTTGGCGAAAATACTGCTGTTTTTCCAATTCCATTTGGAGAACATACAGAGGTGGAATATCAAACACAGGTGACAAGCGCTGATTTGATTGTAGTTTGGCTAAACACAGGGACTTTGCTTCCAGGACAATTTTACTCCTTGGCAGAACAAGACTCGGATGATACCATTGCACTTTGTAAAAAGTTGTATGCTGATCTGACAGGCATTTCTCATGTGAAAATTCTATGGTTTTTGTTTGAGGATTATGCCATACCGTTGTCTGCGGCAGTCGGTCATGTGTACCATGATTTGGCTGACAAGCTGAATTTGCTATTAAGGGATGCGCTAGGCAATCAGGTATCTTTCGTCGATTTAAAACATCTCATCGCCGAGATTGGCATTTCTAATGCTTACGACTCCAAGGGAAAATACCGCTGGAACGCCCCATATTCCAAAACTCTAGTTGAAGCTGCCGTGAGGGAAATTCATAAACAGTATCTTATTCAGAAAGGCATCACAAAAAAGTGCCTTATTTTAGACTGCGACAATGTGCTTTGGGGCGGTATTCTCTCCGAAGATGGGATTGAAAATCTGAAACTGGGCGGCAGCGGATTGGGACGAGTCTATCAGGATTTTCAGCGCTTTGTTTTATCGCTTTATTATCATGGTGTCATTCTTGCCGTATGCAGCAAGAATGATCTGCCAGATGTATTAAGAATGTTTAACGAGCACAGCGAAATGATTTTGAGAGAAGAGCATATCGCCTGTTTCCAGGTAAACTGGGAGGACAAGCCCAGCAATATCCAGAAAATTGCAGAGAAACTCAATATCAGTCTTGACAGCATGGTATTTGTGGATGACTCTCCTGTTGAGATTGAGGCGGTAAAGGCGATGCTGCCGGAAGTTACCACTATTCTTTTTAAGCGAGATATGGACTATGAGCAGTTCTCATGCTTTAATCTGAAAAGCAACATCAGTATAGCGAACATCGACAAACGCACCGAAACCTATCGGACAAATGGATTTCGGGAAGAGTTAAAAGCGAAATATACGGATTATGCTGATTACATAGCTGCTCTCGAAATCAAGATGGATATTCACGAGGCAGCGCCGATTGAATTTAGCCGGATCTCGGAGCTCACCCAACGGACAAACAAATGCACCAATGGCAGGCGATATACAGTAACTGAAATCAAGGAACGCATTAATTCTGCAACTGTTAAACTGTACTCTGTTTCGGTTTCCGACTGCTTTTCTGATTTGGGGCTTGTAGGTGTAATCGAGGTTGAAGGTGATGCCTTAACTCTTTTTAGTCTATCCTGCCGGGCATTAGGACGAGAAGTTGAGGAGAAAATGATGGAATTTATTTCGGACAAGTATCAAATTCAAAAGATAGAATTCAAATCAACAAGCAAGAACGTAGCGCTTAAAACACTTTTAGAAAAAGCATTTCCGAACGCTTGTCTGTCAAACTGCGAAAACACCTGAATTCCCATTCTCGCCAAACTATGAAACATAACAATTCATTAATAAACACGTTAACGCGAGTTCAATCCCATATATTGAGGGGTTCATTTTATGCTATCCTTCCCAAGAAAGGCAAAAGAGCCTGTAAGCTTTTGGGAAACTATGCTCGGAGCCTTCGGAGATATATTTCGATAAACAGTTTTTTTGCGATGTCCTGTTATGCGTGAGAGTTCAACTCCATCAGCCAAAACCCAAAAAAAATCTTTTTTATAGTCCTTAGACACGTCAGAGCAAGCGTTATAACGCTTGCTCTGACTTTTTTTTACAAAAGTCAGAACGCGCTTCTTTCTGTTGTTCCTTTTTTCCGCAAAAGATCATGTCCGCTTCAACTGCTCGGCTGCAAGTGTCCTCACAGGTTCAATTGTTTTACAATACTGAAAATGGCAAAACAACTGACAGGTGAAAAGGGATTTTATTTAACAACCGTAAGTTGATATTATATCGTGAAAGGTTTTTTGTTTCATTTTATTTCTATGATATAATTTAGGCAGAATCAAAGCTAGCACGATAAAATTTAAGGAGGTTAAAATGAGAAGTATAAATATATCAAAAAATATCATCGATTTGCGCAAGAAGAAAGGCATCACACAAGAACAATTGGCATCGGCGCTCAATATTTCTTCGCAGGCTGTGTCTAAATGGGAGACAAATACTTGCCAGCCTGATACGCAGACTTTACCCTTGATTGCGGATTACTTCGGAGTAAGTATTGATTATCTATTTTATGGAGAAGAAATATCATATGATGATATCTATGAAAAGATATTACATAAGGTAGCCGCACATCCGCAAATGAGCAAAGAATCCTATGAAGATGCATTTACTGTTTTTGGATATGCACATCACGGCATAAGTCATGGCAATCTAAGAAGCCGAGATGCGGCAATTCACGATGAACCGACCCATATTTCCGACGAAAACGGTGTATCTCTGCTTTCAGGGAAAGGATACGGTGCAATTCTCACAAGGGCTTTTTTTGAAACCATCAGCAGAAAAACCGCTGATTTTGCAATGACGATTTTGTCGGCGCTGGCAGACAAGTCGCGTATTCTTGTTTGTATGGCAATCATATCCATGAGCGATATCAGCTATGAAGAAATAAAAGAAAAGCTCGGCTTGTCAGATGATGAATTGCGAAGTGCGCTTGATGGTTTAATTTCAGAAAAACTGGTTATTGAAAAGAAATCCAAACATAAATCCCTTGGATTTACATATGAGATCAATGATATATATCATAC
>PPYF01267781.1_pt1 | contig 21329 bp, 26 predicted proteins | sample 1559871 | NCBI WGS metagenome assembly PPYF01 (sample SAMN08240021, study PRJNA423297) | Human gut metagenome, whole genome shotgun sequencing project.
ATCATAAACAACTCCTAACTGAGCTAACTTATTGGGTAAAACAAGCTAAACATTAGTCTTAGCTAGGACAGCCCCTAAAAATAAATAGATTGTGTTATTACGGAAAACATAATCCCGGTTTCTCTTCGGAGAGGCCGGGATTTTCTGTTTTTGAACCCCCAAAGGAGAATATCATGGAATCACAGACCATTCAGGAACTGGAAGCCCTCACGCCAACGGAAATGGATGCCGGACTTGTCTTCAGCGGAGTGCCGACTGGCAATACCATATGGGGCTACCAGAATCCTTGCCTGTATACACCTGCCGTTGACCCGCATTACAGCTTTCACGAATCGGCACGGGATGCCGCCGTCTGGTTCATGAACAAACTTGATCCGCTGTATCTCTACGGCCCTACAGGTTCGGGAAAAACGAGCCTTATCAAGCAGCTTGCCGCACGTTTGAACTACCCTATTTTTGAGGTGACGGGACACGGACGTCTGGAGTTTGCTGACCTGTGCGGTCACATTTCCCTGCATGAAGGAAGTATGCGGTATGAGTATGGCCCGTTGAGTCTTGCTATGCGCTATGGCGGGCTTTTTCTCATCAATGAAGTGGATTTACTCTCACCAGAGGTCGCCGTTGGGCTCAACGGCGTTCTGGAAGGTGCGCCCCTGTGTCTGCCGGAAAACGGTGGGGAGGTCATTCATCCGCATGAAATGTTCCGTATCGCCTGCACGGGCAATACCAATGGAGGAGGGGACGATACGGGTCTTTATCAGGGAACCGGCAGAATGAATCTCGCGTGGCTTGATCGTTTCATGCTGTGCGAGGTCAATTATCCGGATGCCGCAGTGGAAAAGGATTTGCTGGTGAAGCTCCATCCGGCCCTGCCTGAACACATCGTCGTCAAGATGGTGGATTTCGCCAATGAAATCAGAAAACAGTTCATAGGTGCTTCCGATTCCTACACGGATACCATCGAGGTGACGCTCTCCACAAGAACCTTGCTCCGCTGGGCTGATTTGACCCTGCGCTTTCAGCCGCTGGCGCATCAGGGCATCCAGCCGTTGTCCTACGCGCTGGATAGGGCCTTGGGCTTTCGGGCGTCCCGGCCCACCCGCGCCATGCTGCATGAACTTCTTCAGCGGATGTTCCCGATGGACTGCCATCTGGGGGAGTAAAGAAGGCTCCGGCAATCATGCTGGAGCAATGGCTGGCCTCAATTCTCAGGCATATGGAGACAGACCCAAGCTATCTCGACACGCTTCCTCAGCTTCCGCAGGTTATTCTGAAAAACGAGGCTTCTTCACGCTTCTGGCGTGGGGAAGCCTTTTCTCATGCGCTGGAACTTCTCTGTGGACGTTCTGAAGGGAGAGGCCGAAGCCTGACCATTCCTGCGGATGATTGCGTGGATGGGAACCCCGTGCAGGAGCTTCAGGAACGCTCCCTCCAAAAACTCTCTGAAGGCTATCACATCGAACTCTTAACCCCTTTAACCCAATAACGGAGTTGTCATGGATACCCCCATTCTTTCCGACATCAAGGTTCTCGACAATCTTCTCGCCCTGAATCTTAACGTCAGCCTCTGGTCCGCCCGCAAGAAGATGGTGCTGGAAGACTTCGGCGGCGCGGAACTTCCCCCGGAAGACCTCGCCTCTCTGGGTTCCAAGCGCATCGCTGATCCTAATAGCCTCAAGGTTTTCGTCACTCTGAAAGCCCGTGCCTTCAATTATCTGGATCGCCACGGCATCCGGTTCATGTCCGGCTGGGCCATCCCGGAAGACAAGGCCGGAGACATCATCAGGGAACTCATAGGCATCCGGGATGAATTCCTGAAGGAAAAGGATGCGTTCCTCGCCGATTACGACCAGTCCATTGAAAACTGGCTCAACAAGCATACGAAGTGGGCCGGCATCATCAGGGAATCCACGGTGGGTTCCGAGTATGTCCGTTCCCGTATGGGCTTTTCTTGGCAGTTGTACCGGGTTGCGCCGCTCATGGATCATGCCGTCCCGGAAGCCGTGGCGGAGTCCGGCCTCAACGAGGAGGTGGAGAATCTCGCCAAAACGCTTTTCGGAGAGATTGCCCGTTCTGCGGACGAGACATGGAATCGCGTCTACGCGGGCAAAACGGAAGTGACCCACAAGGCGTTGTCCCCCCTGCGGACGCTCCAGCAAAAACTGTCCGGCCTGACCTTCATCAATCCCCATGTAAGCCCCGTGGTGGACGTCATCCAGACGGCCTTCAATCGGATTCCCAAGAAGGGCAACATCACCGGTGCGGATTTGGTCATGTTGCAAGGTCTGGTCTGTTTGCTTCGTGATCCCGATGCGCTCATTGCCCATGCCGAGCGGCTTATCGAAGGTTATGGACCCGCCAGCGTGCTCGATGCGGTAACGGCTCCGGTCATGCAGGATATTCCTGTGCGTGAAGACTTGCCGGAAGTCTTTCCCGTACCCCACGCCAATCTTCCCAACGTAGGATTGTGGTAGCATCATGTTGAAACCAAAGGATATCATGGATTGCTTGCCGCTGCTGGCGAGTGTTTTGGGTAACCAGTACGGCGTAACGGTGGAAATCGGCGGAAGTGAAGCCTACACGGACGGCAAAACGATTCACCTGCCCGCGCTTCCCTTAGAATCTGAACCGGAATTAATAACAATGATAAAAGGATATTGCGATCACGAATCCGCTCATATCCGGGAAACGGACTTTGAAATTCTGAGAAAGGCCCAATTAACGCCTTTTCAGCATAATCTGTTCAACATCCTTGAGGATTGGCGTGTCGAAGAACGCCTTTCGGCACGGTATCCGGGATGCCGGGAAAACTTCAGTCACCTGATTCAAAAACTCTTTGGAGCACAAAAGGCCGGGGATACGAACCCGGCCTTTTCCATTTTGAACACCATTTTGCTGACGGTGCGTTCGTGGTCTGTGGACGCCATTATTCCCCGCAGGGAATCCGTGGCGAAGACGATGAAACGCCACTATCCGGGACTTCGAAAGGCATTGGACGGGATTCTCGATAGAATGAGGGATTCCTGCAAGGATACCGGAGACTGCATCCGGTATGCGCTGGAACTGGAGCAGGCCATCCTGCAATGGAGTTCCGAACAAGCAGATGCCCAACAAAGAAGAAAAAAAGATGAATCCATTACACAGAATACTCTGGATACCACCGAGGTTTCCCTGGACGCTCTGGCGAGTATGCTGAACGCTTCCTCCTCTGATGAGCTGCCCAAAGATTTTGGCGAGTCTCTGGCGGAACGGATCAAACTGGACAGCCCCAAGGACAGGCAAAAGCAGCTGAGGGTGGCCGTCACGGGTCAGAAGCGGCTTGCGGAGCTTCCTCCCGGACAACTCAGCCGGATCGAACGCCAGACTGCCGGACTCGGTTTCAGGCTTCAGGGATTCATGCAGGCGCAGAAATGGCTGCCCGTCATGCCGGGAGTACGAGGACGTCTTTCCTCTTCGCTGTGCCACAGATTGGCTGTCGGGAATCCCAGAGTCTTTGTGAAGAACGGTTTCAGGGAATCGCCGAATACGGCGGTTCACATTCTCTTGGACAGCAGCGGTTCCATGACGGACTCCGGTCTGATGCTGACGAATGCCGTGTGTTATGCCGTGGGAAAAGCTCTTCAGGGCATATCGGGCGTCAATCTGGGCATTACGGCGTTTCCCGGCGCAAACAGGGCGAAACGCGGGACAACGGTTGCCCCTGTTCTTCGGCACGGTGAAAAGCTCACCGCCAGATTCCCCGAAATCGCCTACGGGATGACTCCGATGGCGGAATCCCTCTGGTGGGTCATGCAGCAGATGTGTCTCCTCCACGAGAACAGAAAAATCATCCTGATCATCACGGACGGAGAACCCGACTCCATCCCCGCCGCGCAGGAGGCATTCAAACAGGCTCAGAAAAAGGGGTTCGAATGCTGCGGACTCGGCATCATGTGTTCGAACATCGCAACCTTGCTACCGCATACCAGCCGCGTCATTGAGACGCTTCCACAGCTTGCTCCGGCACTGTTCGAACTGCTCGAAGGAGCTTTGAGGAGGAACGCATGACGGATACCTGCCGACTGTGCCGCCTTGGGCTTTTGACAAGGATGCCGCTGTGTTTCGAAAAACACGTCGAATGGGATGACGATACTGCCCGCCAGTGCCGTTTGTCTCGTTTTATAACCAGATAAGAAGGAGGAACATATGAACTGGTCTGCGTGGATCGCTGTTGCCATTGCCGTACTCGAAGTCATCCGTGAGGAATCGGATTAAACGAAAAACGAGGAGCACCCGATGTGTTTGGGTGTTCCTCACTCTATAAAGGTGTAAGAAATTTTTTGTATCCGATTTTTGGTATTGAATATGGAATTGAAAAATTTCATGATATTTCTTGACAAATCAAGACAGGCTGCCTAGTTTCAAGAAAAGGAGAAGAAAAATGACGCAATCAACTGCAACAACAGGACAAAAAGTCAAATTTGCAACACAGCTCTCCCCGGACGTTCTTGCCGAATTACGTCAAATGGCCCATGAGGAGGGGCGTCAGATTCAATCCATCCTTGATGAAGCTCTGAGGGAATACATTGAAAACAAAAGGAATACCAAGCCACGCACGCATGTGATGGCCGCTCTTTTTTCAAGTATGACGGAACATGATGCGCTCTATGAGGCTCTGTCCAAATGAGCCGGGATTATCTTACAACTGCCGATGTCCTTGGCTTGCATGCCATACTGCTTGAACGCTACGGCGGAGCTTCCGGCATCAGAGATATGGGCGCGGTGGAGTCATCCGTCTATCGGCCTCAATGCGGCTATTACGCCGATATTGTGGAAGAGGCTTGTGCCCTGATGGAAAGCTTGTTGATCAATCATCCTTTTGTGGATGGCAACAAAAGGACGGCATTCGCCGCATTTGACGTATTCCTGCGTATTAATGGAAAACATCTCAAAATGGATTCGGCAAGACTCTACACCCAGATCATGTACTGGATAGAGCTTCCTCCCTCAATGAGATTACAGAATATGATACACGATATTCGACCATGCGTTCTGGAGTAAATCAGTGGCAAACACGAAATACTATCGCCTTATGCTCGGCAAGGGCAGCCGCCATGCAGAGCAATGTCTTGCAGAACGTTTCATTGGTGCGGATTATGGCATAGAACGCGACCTGTCTCGCGAGCTTCCCGACAGCTGGCGTCAGTTCAACGCGATGTTTATTCCTGTCTATCAAGAAACGCATCCCGAAAAGACCAAAGTTGCCGCCGGACTTGCCTGCGGCATGCTCTGGACTGTCTGCAAAGGTATGTCCGATGGAGATATTGTGCTTTGCCCTGACGGAACAGGCTGTTACCGCGTGGGAGAAATCAGCGGCCCATACCACTATGAATCGGGGCAGGTGCTTCCACATCGTCGTCCAGTACGATGGTTGGATATAGCCATCGACCGGAGTGAAATGAGTTCCGCGTTGAGGAATTCAGCAGGGTCTATTGGCGCTGTTTGTAACATTTCCGATTATGCGGAAGAAATCAAAGCATTGCTGGCTGTGCATCAACCTAATCCCATTCAGGTTCAAGACCCGGACATCGAAAACCCTGTCGCCTTTGTGCTCGAAAAGCATCTCGAAGATTTTCTTGTGGCCAACTGGGTTCAAACGGAACTGGGGCGGCGGTATGATATTTTCGAGGATGACGGCGAAATCATTGGACAACAGTTTGCTACCGATACCGGGAACATGGACATTCTCGCCATCAGCAAGGATAGGCGAGAACTGCTGATAGTAGAACTCAAAAAAGGTCAGGCCGCGGATAAGGTTGTGGGACAGATTCTCCGATATATGGGCTATGCCGCCCAGGAGTTGGCTGAGGAAGGTCAAACGGTCAAGGGTATCATCATTGCTCAGGAAGATGACCTGCGCCTCAGAAGAGCCTTATCGGTAACGCCCAACGTGAGCTTTTACCGCTATCAGGTGAGTTTCAAGCTGATCCCTTCATAACCTCCCATATGTACCTTTTTCCGTCGTCCCTTCTACCCATTGATAAAACCGAAGATGCGTAAGGCTTGCCAAGCCTCCACTTTATGGATACGGTCTGTGCAACAAACGCAACCAGACGGGTATAAAGTTTAATGAGTTAGGGTGGTTAAGCCTGAATCTCCCCCTCTCCGCCATAAATTTCAATGGCTTGTTGAAATCCAACAAGCCCTTTTTTCGTGCCTTAATCGCCTTCATGCGTGATTCCATGCGTGATGTCCTCAAAAATGCCTGCGGTTTCCCTGTCGACACCGAGGTCATGCAGATAGACTAACGCGGCGCGCGATTTGGGACAATTTGGTGTGCAATTCGGGACACCCTGTTTTGGCCTTTACCTTGTGTTGGCACGCCATATGCTAAGGGGGCTTTTTGACTAACGCGGCGCGCCATTTTGCACAGGATAAAAAGTCTCTTCGGAATGAGTGGCACAAACTTTGCCTTGTCATGAAGGCCGGGTTCCCTGAGGTTCCCGGCCTTCATTTTTACTTACTGCTCGTTCTTCTTATCTTCCTCCGTCGCGTCATAGAGCCAAAAGGCCCTTCTTATGGCTTCATCGGGAGGAAGATGGCGATTGTTGCTGAGCATTCTGCATGAAACCCGGATGATGGTTTGCTCCGCCTCCTCATCGGATATTCCCCTTTCCTTCAACATGGCCGCCACTTGCAGGGCATCGTCAAGGGCGTCCTTTCCCGTGATGTAGGGATCGCCGCACCAGAATTCGCACGCGCAAAGCATGAGGGTCCGTCTTTCTCTTTGCATTGTGGTCCGCTCCTCTTCTTTTTAAGGTGAAAGATAGCTGACACCATCCAATGGTGCAGGATTCTTTAACCTTTTAAGAATAAAGAGGAAAGGCGACATGATGAACCTCAAGGACATGACAGCGAAGGAAGCGGTACGCGTGGCCAAGGAAGCAAGCGGTCTGACCACCGAGGAGATTGCGGATGGCCTCAATGTCACTGCTGGCAACGTCAAGCGGTACCTCAAGGAGGATGATCCTTATTGGCCCAGCTTGGAAAGGCTTCCCCTGTTGTGTGCCGTCCTCGGCAACACCTTGTTGCGTGATTGGTTGTCCGCTCAACTTGAAGAGAAAAGCGCAGGTGAAAGCGAGATGATGCTTTTTTCTGTGACGAATGCCGTAAACGCCTTGGAGGAGGTACGGCTCCTTATCGGCAAACCGAAAAACCTCACCTGCTGGGAGGAGGAAGGAATAAACGCCGCTTTGGACGAGGTGGAGTTTGAATGCGAACGGATAAGGGCCTCTTTGCCGCCAAGGAACCGATGCGGCTGCGGCACAAAGAAGGGATTCTGGTGCCCCTTATGGAAGTTCTGGAAAAGGCATTTTTCCAAAACGCCCGGAGGTCGAAAATAAGGCGGTAACTCAACCGTCTTTTTTTTTACACCCCTTCATAAGAAAAGGGAGGAATAGCTCTGCCTGATGACGGAAGGCGGGAATTTCCCCGCCTTCTCTTTTTATGCGGCCCTGACGCGTTCGGCCGCAATCTGGGCGTACTCCGGTGAAAGCTCGATGCCGATACACTTCCGCCCGGTGGCGAGTGCGGCCAGAGCCGTGGTCCCGCCGCCGAGGAAGGGATCAAGGACCGTGCCGCCTGCGGGAGCGATAGTCATAAGCTCTTTCATGAGCGGGAGGGGCTTGCCCGTAAGATGGGCTTTTTCGGCGGCATTAACGGGGTAACGGAAGACGCCGGGCAGGCATTGCCGCGTATGCCGCTGGAGCCGCCCCTTGCAGGCGTAGACGATGAATTCGGAATCGCGCCGGAATTCCCCGAGCAGAGGTCGGGCCGACGGCTTGTTCCAGACGACGATTCCGCGCCATGAGAAACCTGCGGCCTGTACCGCGTCGGTCACGCACGGGAGCTGTCGCCAGTCCGTGAAGACGAGAAGCGGCGCGCCGTCTTTTGCGATGCGCCAGCACTCGCAGAGCCACTGCGTCATCCACCATGTAAAGGATCGTTGATCCTTCGCGTCGCCGAGCATTGGCGGATAGGTCTTTTTCGTTCCTATCCCCTGATATTTGACGGCGGGGTCGGCCTGTTTGCCGGAGAGCGTCGCTGCTCCGCTGGAGTAGGGCGGATCGGTGATAATCGCATCAACCGAGTCGGAGGGAAGCAGGGGGAGGAGTGTAAGCGTGTTGCCCTGATAGACGCTGACCGAGCCATCCTGAAAAAATGGAATCATGGAAAAAAGCTCTTCGCGGGGCTCTTGGCCCTCTGCGCCGGAGCTCTAGGCCCTCAGATGATAGGGGACAGGAGGCACGGATAGCTCCTCCGCTTCCAGAATGCAAGCGGCTACGGCATACGCCTGTTGGGGCACGATCCCGTTGCCGAGGGCCTTGAGGCGCTGCGTCCAGACAGGGACCAGCTCACGCGGGAGCAATCCTAGGCCATCGGGTCTGTCCAACCTTTCGGCGCTCCCATCATCCACTCGATGAAGGACACATCCGCGATATGTTTCCCTTGCGGACGCTTTTCGCGCCCGGTCAAAGCGTATTCCAAGCCAATCAGATACGCGGACAGATTGCTGGTGCTCTCCCATGATTCGCGCGAGCGGAGCAAAAAGCCGAGCCCTTGCGTCAGCCCGCTGACCGTCGGGGTAGGCAACAATGAAGACCCTTTCCCGATGGTGCGGGGCGCCAAGGGCGGCTGCGGGGAGCACTTCCCACTCCGCATCGTACCCGAGCGCGGCCAGGTCTTCCATGACGATCTCGATTCCGCAGGAGAGAAGGCCTCTGACGTTTTCGATGATGACGTACCGGGGCCGGATTTCCCCGACAAGCCTTGCGTATTCATACCACAGCCCGCTCCGCGTTCCTTCCTTGATGCCTGCACGTCTTCCTCCTTGCGATACGTCCTGACAGGGAAAACCGCCGCACAAAACGTCAACGGGCGGCATTTCCGAACCTCTGAGCTTCCTTACATCTTCATATATGGGAACGCCCGGCCAGTGTTTGGCGAGTATGGATCGGCAAAACGGATCGACCTCGCAAAAGAAGGCGTGCCGCATCCCCGCCCACGAAAGGCCGAGATCACACAGCCCGACGCCTGAAAACAGGCTACCGACGGTCAATGGCTTCATCCGAGCTCCTGCGGCCGTCATGCGGCTCGGAGCCGGGGCGCGCGGTCCTCACATGATTGATGGCCCCGCATCGGGGACATTTGATGCTCAGATCAAGGGCCGTGCCCTTGGCAAGCATCTTGTTGCAGTGTCCGCATCTGATTTCGTTGTCGCGTGCTCCCGTCATTTTTTGATTGTCCTTCCCTTGCGCCCCCGCATCCGTCCTGATATGCGTTTACGCGCTCGTCATGAGCATAAACGCAGGTGGATACTCCGCACGATATGTCCCTATCGTGTGGGGCCGTGGTCCGGCGTCTATCCGCCGGGCCGGTGGGGGAGGCTCCAATCTCCCCCGCCTCTGCCATGTGTTTTTTCACACCTCCTTTTTCCCTCCTCAGCGTTCCTCCTGCGTCAGCCTGAGCGTGAGCCTCAGCCTGTCCATGACCGTGCCCGCCCGGATGTAGAAGACCAGCATCTTCACTTCTTCGGCGGGCGTGCCTGTGGCCGTCCAGAGGCCGTCGCCGATTTTGGCGTTGAGGAAGATTTGCGCGGCGGAATGGCGCAGGGTGACGTTGAAGCCGTCCGCGCCGGACGTCGTGAGCGTGCCGCTTTCCTTCGTCACCGTCAGGGTGGCCGCTTGGCCGGGGATGACGCCGGGCAAGGCGTCCGCATCCCATGCCGCCGGGCGCGGTTCCGAGATGACCAGCCCGCGGGTCACCTTGACGTTGAGGGCCGTGGTGACCGTGACCGTGCCGTCGAGCGTGACGGTCCCGTCTTCGTGGATGGTGACGCTGATTCCCCCGCCCGTGGCCGTGGCCGTGGCCGGGAGAAGGCTTGGCAGGAGCAGGTTCGGAGGGGCCGGATCGGGAGCCCCCTCGTCGGGCCGCGTGACCGTGTGGTTCCAGCGTTGCAGGCTGGTGTAACCGTCGCGCACGGATTCCAGTTCCACACGAACTTGACGGTTATATTGGCGCGGCGCTGTGCCCGCCGGGGTAAGGAGGCTGACGGCCAGAGCGGCCGTACCGATGTTTCTTGCCCCGTCATCGAACGAATAGAAACCTGATAGAACATCTCCCTGATTTTTCTGAATACATTTTCCGCATACAAGGCGATTATTGGCGACTTTTGCCGTGCTGAGGATTTCTCCGTCTGACGGCGTCCACAACGTATACGATGTATGCGCATAGGTGCTGACGCCGCCAATAAGGGTAAATGCATTCGCGACGGGTGCCGGATGCGCAGGCCACACAACATTTTTGCTTGTGATGCTGTTTTGACGGCATGTGCTCAGGGGAGAGAGGGAAAGAAGCCCCGAAGGGAACCGCCATGCCTGAAGGTGCAGCCCCATGTTGCCGGGTTCGGATTGGATGAAATTGGCCGCTTCCTTCATACCTTCCGCATCGGCATACCGGAAAAAAAGCGAAAGAGAGACGGTGGACGTTCCATCCGTGCCGTTTTCCGAACCCAGAAGATTCCAGCCTTCGGGAGCAGCCACCGACGACGTATGGAATACCCACGCCAGCAATAAATCATCTTTGAGAACCAAAGGATTGGCATCAACGCTGACGGTGGTGTTGGTAGAATAGACTGTTGGGGATTTAAAAATAAGGATAACCGCCGACAAATCGCAGTCCGCCGCCTCCGTCTCCCATGTCCAACTGGTGCCTGTCAGACCCGTGAGGTTTTTCCTGAGCCTGTCGTTTTCATCGTAGACGCGCAGGGTGTAGGTGGTGCCGGGCTCGGGGCCGATGTCCGCGGCGGTCTGGGAGACGACGGTGTCCATAAGGTCGAGGCGGTCCCTGTGCTTCCAGCTCACCGCCAGCGGACCTCGGATATCCTGCGCAAGGTAGACCCCATTGATCGTCAGGCCACCGGGAGGGTAAGGCCGATGACAGCGGGCTTGCATGGAAACGCTGATACGGCTGGAAGAAGTAACGGCGGCCTGCCCTTGCGAGTTGAACGTGCCGAGAGCAACCTGAGCGGTATTGCCGGATGAATACTGGTACGTACAGGCCCCGCCGCCGTCTTCGCCGGGAAGCCAGAGACGAGTCCCGGCACGATATGGCTTGGGCAGCGTGTCCATGATGCCCCGGGTGACGGTAATGGCGGTTGAAGTCCAGCTCACGATCTGAACAATTTCATCTTCTACAAAGGCGAAATCTCCCGCGGCCAACGTGTGGAGGCTGGTATCCGGGACCGGGAAGGTTGCGGCGACCGCGGAGACATCCGCCGTAAACAGGGCCGAATCGGAAAAATGGCCGAGGCCGTACTCCTTCCATGTGCTGCCGGAGAGAATTTTATGGTAGTAGGCGTGGTCGATAACGGCGTTCTTTTTTGCCAGAGAAAAGACGAATCCGGCATGGGGGTAGTCGGTAAGGATATTCTCCTGCGTCATGTCCGTCATGGCATAGACGAGATAAAGGGGCATTTCCTTGAGCACGGCGACGGCGGGAACGGCGGGGGTGGAGACCACGTCCTGCCATTCCGAGACAGTGGGGGCGGCTATGCTCGTGGAGGCCACGTCGTAGATGTCTTCCGTGCAGGAGAGCGTGATGATATGGTCATCAAGCGTGCCGTAGTCCGCTTCCAAAACCCGGCAGACCATATTCGTCACCCCGGTGCCGGGGGCTTGCAGGACGAAAAGGTCGCCTTCCTGCAACGTGGCCACGGTATGGACGCCGGTCAGGGTGAAGGAACGGAGCGGATAGGAGCGGGCCCGCAATTCCCGCGCCAGAATGCGGCCGGGGAGATCGGCGATGGCGTCGGTGAGATGCTTGAACTCGATTTCGGTAGCGTTGACGAAGCCGCCCTGCATGGCGATGTTGGCGAGGTTTTCTCCGGTAAGGGTCGCCGTTTCTTCTCCAATGTCGGTAAGGCGGGAATATTTGATGGTAACTTTGTTCACCATATTGGCGGCGGAAACCGTGCCGAGAGAGGTGATCCCCGTAAAGTCGCCTTCGCCGATAACGGGCAGGGAGGAAACGTCGTACCCTCCCCGCAAGAGCTTGAGCCTTATTTTGCCTGTGCCGCGATCCCGCAGGAGAACGCCGTCGATATGGGTAAGGAGTTCCTGAATATACTCCTGCGCCTTCCCGGAATCCGACCATTTGGGAGACAAGCCGAAGTTCTCGGCATACAGCGTGTCCGCAGCGGCCCTGAAGCTGTCCTCGTCCACTTCGCCGGCATCATACTGCCCTGAAAGATCGGGATTGAGGAGCGCGTCGCGGATTTCATGGGCGGGATTGATCTCGCTTGCGCCGATGGTCTGCTTTGCCGTGTACCAGTCGTAGCCGAGATGCTGCACCTTGCAGTAGAGCGGCCGGAAAGTGGGAGAAAAGGAGGCGACGTAGGAGCTGTCCATGCTCAAGGTCACAATACCGCGGTGGGCGGGGCAATCGGCCCCCAGATACCGCTTCATGACCGCATTCGGCTCTTGATTGGGCCCGCCGCAGTTGAAATGAAAGGCTCCCTTCAGGCCGCCGGAACCGCCGACTTCTTCACCGCCGTAGAGCTTGGGGGCGTCTACGGCGATAATCGAACCATCGGCGGCGGCCCCGCTCCATGCCACCCTGTCGCCGTAGACAATCTTGAGAAGCTTGCTGGCCTTGAGGCACAGGCCGAATATTCCGGCCATGTAGTAGCTATAGCCGACCGTCTGTTTGGACTTCTTTTTCTTGCCCATCTCCGCTCTCCGCCGGGGCCACGCCCGTTCGTTCTTCGGCATTCCGCGCCACTTCAATGCCCAGGCACTGCCCGGTCGCCCGAAGCTCCTCGTTGGTGACGCCGCCGCCCATCAGGGCCGCATAGTCGATGCCCGTACGCGCGCAAAAACGGCGCACTCCCGCGGCGCAGAAAGGACGGTCGCCGTGCCGGATGTCCTGAATGTCAATAAAGACCGCCATGCTCACCTCTTGATGGGGCTGTTGCCCGTGGGCGTCCACCAAAGGCAGTTTACGGAGACGAAGCGTGTCCCGCGGATGTGGGGAATGGGCACGCCTTCCTTGGCGTCCGGGGTTTCGAGTTCGCCCGCCTGCGTCGTTGTTTTGGTTGAAGAGGTTGGAGCCAACAGCATGGAAATGACGCTCATCACCAGACTGACGGCGAGAGAAACCAGAAAGGAGGTCAACGAGAACATACCATTATCCGATGGTCGCAGTGAAAGGAGAAGCGGCGGGCATCCACGGAAAACCTCCGTAGGCCGCGCCATTGTTGAACTTGGACACGCAGGTCGCCCGGGCCTTGTCGCAGCCGGGATAAAGGGTGACGGCATCGCCCACGGACAAGGGAAGACGGCGTTCGAGGGTAAGAATGTTGCCGCGGTTGCCGGAAATGAAACGACGGCTCCCGTCCGGCTTCACGAGCTGGCCCGCGAGGTAATAGCCGTCGAGTATGGCCGAGCCGTCGACGGTGACGTCAAAGCCGTTGACGGCGGAGACGCTTCGCATACTGGCAAAGGCTGTCTGCGAGACGCCGCACTTGGCCCCGTAGAGGGTGTGGGGACAGGCCAACTGGTAGTTTCGGGCCAGCCCGAACCGCTCCATTCGGGAGACGGCGGTTTCACAGGTCAAATCGCAGGAAGAGGCGTTGTCGGTGAAATCGAAGCTCGCCCCGTTGACCAGCCCCACCCAGATGGGGATGAAGGCCGCCTTCCTCGCCCCACGATACACGGTGAGGCGCATAAGGAACTCGGGCGTACCCGTCATAAATACCTGCGCTACGGCATTGGACGCCGGAAGCGTGACGGTCAGCGTGTCCTTGGCGTAATCCGAAGAATAATGAAGCCCGGTGCGGACGATATACTCCGGCTCGTAGACGGCGTTTTCGAAGCGACAGCTTGTGCTTGAGGTGGCGATATAGGTATAGAAAGCCGAACCGCACTGAAATTTGTAGAGTTCCGTTACGGGATCGGAAAAATAATAATTCCAGATGTCGCTCACGTTCATATGACCACCTCCTGCACGGCAAAGGAGACTTCGGCCCGATCCGTGCGCTGCCATGTCCATTCAACCCTGTCTGAAGAAAGCCTGACCAGCGTCAGGAAGGATATTCTTCGGAACCGGGAAGCGGGGATGTCGTTGACCTTGTCGAGGGCCTCGGACAGCCGCACGTTGTCCGTGGTTTCGTCGTTGGCCGCCAATGACTGGATAGTGCGATAAAGGACGGTGCCGTCCACCATTTCGATCCGCAGGCGTTTGTGCAGGCTGCGCAGGGGCAGGCTGTTCATGCCCGTAAAGCAGCTTTGCACCACGAGCGTCTGCGAGCCCGCGCGGAGGGTCGCCACAGGGATGAAGTCCTTCCGTCCCGAGGACAACCAAAAGGGCCTTACGCATCCCTGACGGCGCAGAATCCATCCTCGGACCGTCATGATCTCTTCCAGCGTGCCGCAGGGAATGGTTATTTTCCAGCTTCCCGTCGACGTGGGCTGGGCGTGAACTTTTTTGACGGGGCCAAGCCCGTTGTCGAGCGTAACGCACGGACGCGTCAGGCTGCGCGCGAAGGTGCCCCCTTGCACATAAAGCGGAATCTCCCACACATCATGCCCTTCCATCTGCTGTATTTCCGAATCCTGCGGGATGCCCCAATCCGGCGGGTCGGCCAGCAGGAACGTCACGGAAAAATCCGAAAGGCTGATGCTGCGGTCGCTGCGGGTGATGTCTCCGTCAAGGGTCGCATAGGTGCAGGGCATAACCAGCGCCTCGCCGAATTCCTGCACGATGGCCTGCGTCGGCTGGAGGCTGGCGCTTCCAACCGCTCCCACGGTGAACAGCTCCGCCTTTCGCGGCGACTTCCAGAGCAAGCCGATGTCGCCAGCCTTCCAATTGCTGTAGGAAAGGTCGCAGGCAACGGCCTCGTCCCCTGCATGGACGGTCGCCCTCACCGCCTGCTCAAACCGGGGAAACGAAAACGTATACGCGGCCATATCGTAAAGCATCATGTCCGCCTGCGTAGCCTGAGCCCCCGGGAGAGCGTAGGAGAGCTCAAAGCGCAGCCGGGGCACGTCGCGCAAGGCGAGCCGTTGCTCGGAAAAATCCCATGCCGTCTGAATTTCCGTTTTCCATTCCCAGATTTCCCGAAGCCCCCTATCCGGCCTGAATCCCCAGAAAACGCCGCGCAAGCCTGTGATGGCCGCAAGGGAAAGATCATCCCCGGAAAGGAATTCAATAAAAGCCCCGATGGAAGAAGGGCCGTCCATCGTGACCACGAGATGGTAGGATCGCCAACAAAGCGGCCCCAACTCCACCGACGAAGGGATATTGTCCTCAATACCATCCCAGCCTCGCTTGACGACGGAAAACGTTTTTGGCGCAAAGCCGGAATTCCACACGACAAGATCGAACTCGAAATTGCTGATGATGGTACCGACATTCACCACGGATGGAGACAAAATAATATTGTCATACCATGCGCTGCAATGATCACGAAGGGGCAGCCCTGTCCGCCTTTCGGGATAGGTTGCGACGTTTCCATCCGCACGGAAGCCCGAATGAATCTCGGGATGCTGCTCGTTGGAGAGATTTGCGGAAAAAGCGAGTGCGCGTACATTTAGGGAGAGCCTCGTATCCGCTCTCATATCTACAGGCAGAGCATACGGCGCGCCTATGACAATGCCTGTTCCCCCGTCCGCCATATCGTTCCTCACCTAGTTGCAGCGAACGGCCATGCACGCTGCATTGGGCAACCATTCCCCGAAAGGCAGAGCAATATACTGCTGTGAACCCAAGCTGAATTTTTCCCCTTGCTTGCATACGGATGCGGCGCACGCATAGATGTCCGGCACCTGAAAAAGATATTTGGGAGGTTGGTCTTTGGTGTAGACGTAGACGATGGGATACAAAACAGGCGTGCCCGTCAGCATATTCCGGCCGATTTTATTTATCCAATGGGCATTATTATCATAGAGAGTATTACCAATTGTAGGAGCATTATTCACTGTAGAAATTGTGTTTGAGCTGGTGTAGCTATCATTCCATACTCCATTTATTTCTATGGAAACTGAATCTTCCTTATACGTAGAATTACTATTATATGATGTATAATAATAGTACCATAATGGTATTGTTGACAAGAATTGATTTCCAAAACATCTATTTTTATTATATAAATTATTAGATGATAAAATATCTATATCTGTTTGAGCAATATTTGAATAATTGTATCTACATATGAAAGGAACATGAGTAGAATGAATAAATTTAGTTACTCCGTTAGGATTTCCAACTATATTTGCACACAAGACATGCGCCCATTTGTTTCCGCCAATCTCAAAGCTCAGTATAATGGAATTTCCCGCCAATTCAAAGAAAAGGCAGCGCATGGGATAAGCAAACATCGCGGCTACACTTCGATCCGAACTGCAACCATCAAAATACATACGGACAGCTCCATTGGTAAAGGTAACTGTTTCATTATATAAAGGTTTATTGTCGGCAAAAAGAAACAGTAACGTTGTCCCCGATTTAGCAGCCGAGAAAGACGTCAAACCATCGTCGGAAGCGTAGTTGGCAATCGTCCATCCGTTTTGCTTCAAAAAAATCTGTATAGAAGAGCAGACATCAGAAAAGGAACCGGCTGTGATTTCCAAATAGGTTGCCATACATTACCCGTCCGCGTAAAGGGGATCATGCGGTCGTCGCGCAGGGCCCCGCTCTCGATGGTGTCGCGGGAAGCGGCGAGCGTGCAGGAATTGTGCGTGAGAGACGTGGTTTTCGGGCTGGCTGGCGTCGTGCCGGGCACGGCTTCCGCGACATAGCGCAGGCCGTGGTTCGCCCCGCTGGCGATGGTGATGAAAGGCATGGCGTTATCCCTCGGTGCCCTGATAGGCGTAGAAGTTGACGTTGACCACGGCCTCGGTCCGTTTGCCGTCGGAAGCCGGGGCCTGTTTCAGGCGAGTCACGATGGTCCCGGTCCCGTTGTCGAACTGGAACGAGGCCCCGCGCGGGAACTGGCGGGCCACCTGATCGGCAAGCTGTGCGGCAAGGGAATCCTCCCCGGCCCTGACCACAATCTTGATCTCGACGCGCCCCGTTACCTTGGTAAGCCCGTGCGAACCAAGGGATGCCGCCCGCGAATCGGTAAAGACCACCTGCGCCCGCAAATGCGAGGCGTGCGGCGGGACGAAGGGCTCGCCTTCCCATCCGAGAGGCAGCGCCAGCGCGCGGGCGGCGAGGCGGGTTTTGTCTTTCAGGGCGTCATACAGGTTCATCCGGTTTCTCCATCGGCGGGGTGAGCGTCAGAGGCTGGCCCCATGTAACGGCCCATACCCATGCTCCCTTCTCGTCAAGTTCGTCGTCTTCCAAGGGGCCGAGGGAAAGCACGCGGGCCGGGCCGGTATCGTCAAGGTTGAACGTTTGCCCGTGCAGCGCCCGCGCCGCGCATTCGACCACGGCAAGGCCGTCTTTTTCGCGGACGGTCTGATCCCTGCGGCCATAGATGACCACAAGGGCGGCGAACTGCCCGTACACGTCGAAGTCGAGCGAGCGCGGATCGGCGGCGTTCTGCGCGCCGAGGGCGGTCACAAGGATCGTCGTCGTGCCGAGCGTCTTTTTCAGTACGGCGGCGGCTTCGGCCCCGCCGGACACGCTGTCCACGCGGACCTCGGGCACGGCGCTTTTCAGGGCCGCTATCGCGGCGTCGCGCACTTCCGTCAGACTCGGCATACCCAGTCCCTTGCCCCGGCGTCGATCTCGACATCCTCGGAAGTTCCTTCGGAAACGGCCCCGGCGCAGGGCAAGGATACGATGCCCGAGGCGACGTCTTTGAGCCATGCCACGGTCGACTTGTAGCGGGTGACGATCGGTTCTTTTTCGGAGACGTCCCCGGACGTCAGGCGGTAGCGGACGATATCCGCCGTGACCATCATGACCACGGGCGGCACGGGAGCCGGGAGCGGCACCGCGTAACGGGCGGCAAGGTAGCTGTCCACTTCGGAAGAAGCGTAGGCGATCGCCGTTTCGAGCGCCTCCCGGTCCATGTTTTCCGACAGGCCCCTGTTGGAGAGGAGGGTCGTTTCCTCCTCTCCGAACAGGGACGCAAGGTCTTCGACGGTGGCGTACATTACGCCAGCCACGGCGAGATGACGATGGTTGCGGCGTCGAACCAGATGTTCGAGGCCCCGGCGTCGTCGCGTTCGGCCACCACGACCTTGCGCGCCGCCGCCTGATGCGCGGGCGGCACGACAAGAAGCGTCCCGGCCTTGCCGCCGAAGCCGAGGCCGAGGGGCCGCCCGCCGTCGGCGGTGAAGCCCTGCATGAGGGTCAGCGCCTTTTCAAAGCTGGCCGGGTTGAGGGCTTCCGTGCTCATGACCGCCTGCTGCCAGAAGCCGTAGCCGCCGTTGCAGCGGTAGCGGATGCCGTAGGGGATTTTGTCGTTCATGAACACGTAGTCGTTGTCCGGGTTCGTGATGACCTGCAATTCCGGCGTGGTGCGCTCCTGAAAGATGAAGGGCTTCAGGGGGCGGGACACGTCGAGCAAAAACCACGGGGCCGCCGCGCCCTCGGCGGGCTCGATCAGGTTCGCGGCCGCGCTTTCGGCCCCGGTGCCGTCCACGTTCTGAAAGACGGGGTGATCCTTGGCGAAAAACGGCTTGCCGTCATAGCAGGCCGTGCTTTTGCCGTCCCTGAGCAGGCCGAAGACGATCTCGTCCGGGTGCGTCGCGGCGGCGTAGCCCATTTCCCGGAACAGCGGGGCATAGACGCCGAGCTGATCGTCCTCCACCGCCGTGCGGGGGATGTCCACCGTGGCCTCATAAAGCTTGTTCGTGACCGAATAGCCGAATTCCCTGATCGACTTGAAGGCGCGCTGCCCGGTCCATTCGGAGAGCTTCGGGAACTGCCCGAGCCAGCCGTAGGTATTGCTCGCGTTGCCCGACGGGACGCGGGTTGCGACGGCGGCCCACTGCGTCGGGGCGGCGGCCTTCGCGTCCTCGAATTCCTTGGAAAAGCCCGTGCGCAGGGCGTTGACGAGCCCGCTGGTGACGACGGCCATTTACTTGCCCTCCCTGCCCCTGGCGGCGATGAAGTCGGTTTCGGAGAGGCCGAGCTGCTTGCAGACGAAAGCCTCTTCCTCGGTCAGCGCGGCGACGGCTTCCCCGCCCGCGGGCGTCCTGCCGCCCGTCTGCGTGGCTTTCAGGGCGGCGAGGGGAACGGAGGAGGCGATGTAGCTTTTGATCGCCTCGGGATTGGTTTTCGCGGTGGACTTGGCCCAGCCCTCGCAGGACTTCGGCAAACGCCCGTCGGCAAGGGCCGCGTCGATCTCGGCGGCGAGCGCGGCAAGGGTGCCGTCGCCTTCAAGCTCCTTCACCCTGGCGGCCAGTTCCGCCGCCTTTTCCTGCGCGGCGGTGAGCATGGCGGCGGGAACGTACCGTGCGGGATCGGGGGCGGTTTCCTTGGCGGCAGTGAGCATGGCGGCCAGCGTCTGCCCGTCCCCCTGCGCCTTGAGCGCGGCAAGGGCGGCGGCTTCGTCGGCGTCGGCGGCAAGGCCGAAAAAGTGCCGCAAAGCCTCAAGCGTTTCTTTCTTCATGGGGATTTCTTCCTCTGCCCGCGCGGCCACGGCGGCCATGCCGTCCAGCGCGGGATAGTTTGTCAGGGCCGCGCTCTTCACTTCAAGCACGGCTCCGGTGTCGGGATCAAAGCTGAAAACGGGGGAAATGTAGCGGTATTCGTCCGCCTTGATGAAGGCGCGGGCGGCGTCCGTCCATTTGACCGTGGCGTAGAGGCCGTCCGTCCCCACTTCCAGGGACTCGATCCAGCCCGCCGCCGGAGCGGGCCTGCCGTTCTCGGTGGCGTGGATGGTCTGGTGCTCGTAGTCCACCACAAGCGGCGTCGCCCGCTGCCGCCAGCGGGCCACCAGCGCGGCGGCAAGCCCGGCGTCGAGCTTCCATGCCGTGGCCTTGACGCCCTTGAGCGTGCCGGGCCTCCCGTCGCGGGCGGCAAAGTCGCCCAAAGGGAAAAGCTGGATGCGTCCCGGCGCGGGGCCGCCCGCATCGGCCATGACGCGGGCGGCGATGGAGGAGGTGTATGCGGTGCTCATGGCGTCAGACTAGCCGAACGCGGGAGGCGCGCCAGTTGACGCATGTCAGCGGGTGGAAAGGCGGGGGAGCGGGTACGGACGGGAAAGCGGGAGGGGAAACCGGACGCCGCGCGGCATTGAAGGTGTTTAGAGGCTGTTTAAAAAACGCGCAAAAGGAAAACGCGGGCCGTCATTCATCCCGGAGGGAAAACGGGCCGGAAAACGGCTATTGTGCGGCATAGGCGTTTTTGACGTGCCGGGCGACGGTTTCGAGCATGTCCCCAATGTCCGTCGGCCCCACGCCGATAAAGGGACGGGCCGGGATGGTCACGGCGTGCGCCTTGCGGATCGTGTCCACGATGCGCACGCGCTTGTGTTTGGCCTTGGCGAACTCGATGCGGCCCTTCCACTTGCGCAGGCGTACCGTCATAGGGGAGGCTTCGCGTTGGATGACGGCCCCGAACTGGTGCGCGGCGGCATAGGGAACGTTGGTGCCGACAAGGGCATGGTCCGGGCCGATTTCCCGGACGGCCCCCTGTCCCGACGGGCGGGTGATGCTGCCCACCAGCAAGCCGCTGTCCTGCAAAATATTGGCGACGGAACGGCCTTTTTTCGCTCGTTGCCGCTGGCGGGATGCGGACAGCGGTTTCCACGGCGCGCCCGTGGCCGGGTCCGAGGCCGTTTCAAAGGCCCGCGCCGAGGCGTCGATCATGATTTCCGAAAGCGCCCGCATGAGCGGCGTGGTGTCGTGCAGGGAGGCGATCACTCTCCCGAGGGCGGCGCGTAGGGCCTCGTCCGCTATGCTGATTTTGAGAAGGTCGCTCATTGACTGCCTGAAAAGAAAAGATTATTTTAAAAGAAATCCCGCAAGTGTCCCCCGAATTGGCAATGGGGCGGTGAGCATCTCTAGCGCTGATTATACAGGTTCAATTCCTGTCCTTGCGGGATAATTTGATCTCGTCCATCTTGCGCCTTTTTATCTCCCATCTTTTTTCTCTATACGCCGTCGCAACTCCGTCATATCTGCCCAATTTTTTTATCGCTCTGGTATCACCGGAAGGCATGGAAAGCGGCATCACCACGCACCAATCTGGATCAGAGTCCGGGAAAATATAGAGTGCGTTGCCGTGCGAAGCATCCCAGTAGACCGCCTCGGGCTCGGCAAAATTTTTCGCCAGTGCCTTGTATTGCTCCAATGACAAGGCTTTTCCCGCTTCTTGATGTATCCCCCTGTCTA
>PPYF01304737.1_pt1 | contig 21310 bp, 14 predicted proteins | sample 1559871 | NCBI WGS metagenome assembly PPYF01 (sample SAMN08240021, study PRJNA423297) | Human gut metagenome, whole genome shotgun sequencing project.
AGTCGGCAGGCACAGCCACCGTCACGAAAGCCGAACGCAAGGAGAAGACGGAGGAAACACCGCTCCTGTACGACCTGACCACGCTCCAGAAGGAAGCCAACGCCAAGCATGGCTTCACGGCGGAACAGACGCTTGAAATCGCGCAGAAGCTCTACGAGAAGAAGCTCATCACCTATCCGCGAACCGGAAGCCGCTACATTCCCGAAGACGTGTTCGCGGAAATCCCCAAGCTGCTTGCCTTCATCGGCAGCCTGCCCGAATGGAAGGGCAAGTTGCAGCCGAAAGCCGTGCCGACACGCCGCAGCCTGGACGGCGGCAAGGTGACAGACCACCATGCCCTGCTCGTCACGGGCGAGAAGCCGCTGTTCCTCTCCAAAGAGGACAGCACCGTCTATCACATGATAGCCGGGCGCATGCTTGAGGCTTTCTCCGAAAAATGCGTCAAGGACACTGCCACCGTCACGGCAGAGTGTGCCGGAGTGGAGTTCGTGGCAAAAGGCAGCATCATCAGGCAAGCCGGATGGCGTGCCGTCTATGGCAAGGAGAATGGAGAAGAGAACAACAGCCAAGAGGAAACCGCCGCCATTCCCTGTTGGCAGGAAGGCGACACGCTGGCACTGAAAGCCGCCTCCATCACGGAGGGAAAGACCAAACCCAAGCCGCTGCATACCGAAGCCACCCTGCTGTCCGCGATGGAAACGGCTGGCAAGGAGATAGAGGACGACGCATTGCGGCAGGCTATGAAGGATTGCGGCATCGGCACGCCCGCCACCCGTGCGTCCATCATCGAAACGCTTTTCAAGCGCGGCTATATGGAACGCTGCAAGAAGTCGCTTGTCCCCACCGAAAAAGGGCTTGCCCTCTACTCGGTCGTGAAGGCGATGCGTATTGCCGATGTCGCCATGACGGGCGAATGGGAAAAGGAATTGGCACGCATCGAGCGTGGGGAACTGCCCGCCGATGACTTCCGCAGGAAGATTGAGGCATATACACGGGAAATTACCTCCGAACTGCTGTCGTGCGACAAGCTGTTCGCCCGCAGGGATTCCGGCTGCAAGTGTCCCAAGTGCGGAGCGGGGACGATGCAGTTTTACGGCAAGGTCGTCCGCTGCGACAACGCGGAGTGCGGTCTGCCCGTGTTCCGCCTGAAAGCAAACCGCACCCTCTCTGATGATGAAATCAAAAACCTGCTCACCGACGGACACACGAAACTGCTCAAAGGATTCAAGAGCAAGCAGGGCAAGAGTTTTGATGCCGTAGTCGCCTTTGACGGGGACTATAACACGGTTTTCGTGTTCCCAGAAAGGAAAAGTAAAGCGACCTCTGCGAAAAGAAGAAAATAAATGTTTAACTTTGCCACTGGTTCAGAGTAATGAATTGTTCTTCGATACCGGATTACACTCATACTTTGGATTTAGTGGTGGCACCGATGAAGCCTTCATCCGAGAAAGAACCGACCGTGCCGCCGAAGCGTATGAACAGGCAAGGCTCGAAGGCTATCCTGCCGACGGGGCGCAGGAACTGGCGATGAAGGTGCTGACGGAGGGCCTTCGCTACTCCAAGCACGCCATCCTGCGCGAAGTCGTGGAGAACGAATTTGCGGGTGAAGTACCGGGAGAAAAATGTGAAGCCTTTACCCAGAAGCTGCTACCGCTTGTCGGAAACGTATTCTCCATCTATGACCTCTCGGACGACAATTTCGCCCTGTCGCCCGAATATGACCTGCTCTACACGGAGCTGACGGAAGCCGTCATCCTCTATATCGAAGAGTATGGCGTTTAACCGCAAACAGAGGCTGCGGGACAACATCGAGGCGATACGGACGGCATTCCTCCTTGACAGGGAACAGCGCACACCCACCGCACGCGAACGGCTCTTGTTAGAACGTTATTGCGGTTTCGGGGGACTGAAGAACATACTCAACCCTGCAAGGGAACTGACGGATGCCGTCCACTGGGCGAAGTCCGACCTCGAACTGTTTGCCCCTACCGTGGAACTGCACAGGTTGCTGCGAGAGAACACAAAAGACGAGACGGAGTACAAACTGAATATGGATGCCATGAAGCAGTCCGTGCTGACCGCCTTCTATACCCCGCCGGAGATAACCGGGACCATCGCGGACGTGCTGCATGAACACGGCATCCGTCCCGACCGGGTGCTGGAGCCGTCGGCAGGTGTCGGTGCATTCGTGGACGCCGTGCTGGAGAACAGACCGGACGCGGACATCATGGCTTTTGAGAAAGACCTGATGACGGGCAAGATACTGAAGCACCTGCATCCCGGACAGAAAGTAAGGGTACAGGGCTTCGAGAAGATAGAAAAGCCGTTCATGAACCATTTTGATTTGGCTGTCTCCAATATACCGTTTGGCGATGTGGCGGTGTTCGACCCGGATTTTTCGGGCAGCAAGGATCCTGCAAGGCTCTCGGCGGCACGGACGATACACAATTACTTTTTCCTGAAAAGCCTTGACGCGGTGCGTGAAGGCGGAATCGTGGCGTTCATCACCTCGCAGGGGGTACTGGATGCCCCGACCAACGCGCCCATACGCGAGTATATGATGAACCATGCCAATCTGGTGGGCGTAGCCCGCCTGCCGAACAACCTCTTTACGGATAACGCGGGAACAGAGGTGGGCAGCGACCTGATTATCCTGCAAAAGAACAGCGGAAAGAACGGTGAACTGTATTACAACGAAAAACTCTTCGTGCAGACCGAACAGACCCCTATCGGCACTTCCGTAAATGGGTATGTATGGAGCATCGGCTCGCTTTCACACACGGATTTGATCAGAAGTACCGACCCGTACGGGAAACCAGCCTATAAACTCCTGCACTGTGGGGACATCGCACAACTGGCGGAAGACTTGCGGGAGCATCTGAAAATAGAACTGCAACAACTTGACAGGAAACTGTATGAGAGACACAGGCTGCATCCGACAAAGGAGGAAAGCACGGCTGCGGAAGTGCAACCTGCTCCGAAAACAGAAAAGGTATCACCTTCTGTAATAGCCCCCGTTTCTGTAATTGAGCCTGTCAAGGGAGTGGAGAAGCCGCAGGCACAGCCCATAGAGGAAAAGCCGGAGATTGAGCCGCGCCAACCCAATCATTCGTCAGCCGTGCAGCTTACCCTGCTCGACCTTTGGGGTATGCCCATAGAGGAACCGGTAAAAAAGAAAAAGGCAGCGAAAAAGGAAAGCAAGCCGAAGCCTATGCCGTCCACGCCTAAACCGCAAGTCAAAGTTACTCCACCCGTTGAAGCCGCCAAGCCGGTAAACGGTAATAAGGAAGAAAAGCCGGAAAATGCCGAAAAGCCAAACGACCCGGACGACATTTACGCCACTCTGGATTGGGAAACCAATCCTCCCATCAACGGCTTCTATGAGACAATGATGAGCCTGACAGCGGAACGGCGCAAGGCCCTACGGCTTGAGGCAGAACGGCACAGGCAGGAACAACTGAAAAAGATGGGTATCAAAGACACGTTGAACCCTGCTTTTGCGCCTTCTTCGGACAATATGGATAAAAAGCCGGAACAAACGGAAGAAATAAAGCAACCTGAAACACTGGCAGAAGTTGTGCCTACTTCCGAAACGGTTGCCACTTCCCTGTTCCCGGAACTTGAAACGGAAAAGCCGAAGGAGGAAGTCATGGACCTTTCTCCCCGTCCGTTCAACGGCCTGCTGGAGCCACACCACCGTGACGGCTCGATGGTGCTGGATGCTTCACGCAATCTCGGTTACCTGAAAGACCTCACGCCTTACGGTGCGACCTTCCAACCGCTCGACCTCCGTGGCTATCAAAAAGAGAAAGCGATGCTGTATATATCGCTCCGTGACGCTTACGAACGTCTGTATAGCCACGAGACGGAGAACCATACGGAACACAAACCGCAGCGCGGGTATCTCAACACCTACTACGATGAGTTTGTCATGCGTTACGGTAACCTCAACGCCAGACAGAACGTGAAACTGGTGATGATGGATGCCGGAGGGCGCGACATCCTTTCGCTGGAACGTGCGGAGGACGGCAAGTTTGTCAAGGCGGACATCTTCGACCGTCCCGTTTCCTTCTCGGTGGAGAGCCGTGTCAATGCAGGCTCTCCCGAAGAAGCCTTGTCCGCATCGCTCAACAAGTTCGGCACGGTCAATCTCGGCTATATGCGGGAGATAACCGACACCACGGAAGAGGAACTGCTTGGTGCCCTCAAGGGGCGCATCTTCTACAACCCGCTCGTAACCGGTTACGAAATCAAAGACCGCTTCATCGCGGGGAACGTGATAGAGAAGGCGGAACGCATAGAGGGCTGGATGGAGGACAATCCCGAAAGTGAGCGGATGCCGGAGGTGAAACAGGCGTGGGAGGCATTGAAGGAGGCCGAACCGCAGCGCATCGCCTTTGAAGACCTCGACTTCAATTTCGGGGAACGCTGGATTCCCACGGGTGTGTATGCCGCCTACATGAGCCACCTTTTCGACACGGACGTGAAAATAGCCTACTCCGCAAGCATGGACGAGTTTTCCGTGGCGTGCGGCTACCGCACCATGAAGATCACGGACGAGTTTTTAGTAAAGGGCTATTACCGGAACTATGACGGTATGCACCTGTTGAAGCACGCTCTGCACAACACCTGCCCCGACATGATGAAAAGTATCGGCAAGGACGAGAACGGCAACGACATCAAGGTACGCGACAGCGAGGGCATACAGCTCGCCAACGCGAAGATAGACGAAATCCGTAACGGGTTCTCCGAATGGTTGGAAGAACAGTCGCCGCAGTTCAAGGAACGGCTCACGACGATGTATAACCGCAAGTTCAACTGTTTCGTGCGCCCGAAGTATGACGGCTCGCACCAGACTTTTCCCGACCTCAACCTGAAAGGGCTGGCAAGCCGGGGAATCAAGAGCGTTTACCCGTCGCAGAAGGATTGCGTCTGGATGCTGAAACAGAACGGCGGCGGGATCTGCGACCACGAGGTGGGAACCGGCAAGACGCTGATAATGTGCATAGCGGCACATGAGATGAAGCGTCTGAACTTGGCGCACAAGCCGATGATTATCGGGCTGAAAGCGAATGTGGCGGAGATTGCCGCCACCTATCAGGCGGCCTATCCTAACGCCCGCATCCTCTACGCTTCTGAAAAGGACTTTTCGACCGCCAACCGTGTGCGTTTCTTCAACAACATCAAGAACAACGACTATGATTGCGTCATCATGTCGCACGACCAGTTCGGGAAGATACCGCAGTCGCCGGAGTTGCAGCAGCGCATCCTGCAGGCGGAGCTTGACACGGTGGAGGAAAATCTCGAAGTCTTGCGACAGCAGGGCAAGAACGTGTCGCGGGCGATGCTGAAAGGGCTGGAGAAGCGCAAGCACAACCTTGTGGCGAAGCTGGAGAAGGTGGAACACGCCATCAAGTCCCGCACGGATGATGTGGTGGACTTCAAGCAGATGGGCATCGACCACATCTTCATTGACGAGAGTCACCAGTTCAAGAACTTGACTTTCAACACCCGTCATGACCGTGTGGCGGGATTGGGAAACTCGGAAGGAAGCCAGAAGGCCCTGAATATGCTCTTTGCCATCCGTACCATACAGGAACGCACGGGCAAGGACTTGGGGGCTACGTTCCTTTCGGGCACGACCATTTCCAACAGTCTGACGGAACTGTACCTGCTCTTCAAATACCTGCGCCCCAACGAACTGGAACGGCAGGACATCCGCTGTTTCGATGCTTGGGCTGCCATCTTCGCCAAAAAGACGACCGATTTTGAGTTCAACGTAACGAACAATATCGTTCAGAAGGAGCGTTTTCGCTATTTCATCAAGGTGCCGGAGCTTGCCGCCTTCTACAACGAGATTACCGACTACCGCACGGCGGAGGATGTAGGTGTGGACAGACCAAACAAGAATGAGATACTGCACCACATACCGCCCACACCGGAGCAGGAGGACTTCATACAGAAGCTGATGCAGTTTGCCAAAACCGGCGATGCCACTCTGCTTGGCAGGTTACCCCTGTCGGAAACGGAGGAAAAGGCGAAGATGCTCATCGCCACCGACTACGCGAGAAAGATGGCTCTTGATATGCGCATGATAGACCCGAACTACGAGGACCATCCCGACAACAAGGCAAGCCATTGTGCCAAGATGATTGCAGAGTATTACCACAAGTACGAGACGCACAAGGGTACGCAGTTCGTGTTCTCCGACTTGGGGACATACCAGCCGGGGGAAGGATGGAACGTGTACAGCGAGATAAAACGCAAGTTGGTGGAGGATTACGGCATACCGGCAAGTGAGGTGCGCTTCATTCAGGAGTGTAAGACGGATAAGGCTCGTAAGGCGGTGATAGATGCCATGAACGCAGGGACAGTGCGAGTGCTGTTCGGCTCCACAAGTATGCTCGGAACGGGCGTGAATGCGCAGAAAAGATGCGTCGCCATCCATCACCTTGATACACCGTGGCGACCGTCCGACCTGCAACAGCGTGACGGACGGGGTGTTAGAGCCGGGAACGAGATTGCCAAGCATTTTGCCGAGAACAACGTGGATATCATCATCTACGCGGTGGAAAAGTCGCTGGACAGCTACAAGTTCAATCTGCTGCACTGCAAGCAGACGTTCATATCGCAGCTCAAAAGTGGAGCGATGGGCGCACGTACCATCGACGAGGGAGCAATGGACGAAAAATCGGGTATGAACTTCTCGGAGTATATGGCGTTGCTCTCCGGCAATACCGACCTTTTGGATAAGGCGAAATTAGAGAAGCGTATCGCCTCGCTCGAAGGGGAACGCAAGTCGTTCAACAAGGGCAAGCGCGATTCGGAGTTCAAGCTGGAATCCAAGACGGGAGAACTGCGCAACAACACGGCTTTCATCGAAGCCATGACGGAAGACTGGAACCGTTTTCTTTCCGTTGTGCAGACTGATAAGGAAGGCAGCCGCCTTAATCTTGTCAAGGTGGACGGCGTGGATTCAACGGATGAGAAGGTCATCGGTAAGCGTTTGCAGGAAATCGCCAAGAACGCCACGACTGGTGGACTGTACAAGGCTGTCGGGGAACTTTACGGCTTTCCGATAAAGGTGGTCAGCGAGAGGACACTCAAAGAAAGTCTGGAGTTCACTGACAACCGCTTCGTGGTGGAGGGTAACTACAAGTACACCTACAACAACGGGCATCTGGCGATGGCAGACCCGATTGCTGCCGCACGAAACTTTCTGAACGCATTGGAGAGGATTCCGACCATCATCGACCAGTACAAGTCTAAGAACGAAGTGCTGGAAAAGGAGATTCCGCAGTTGCAGGAGATAGCGGGCAAGGTGTGGAAGAAGGAGGACGAGCTGAAACAGCTGAAGTCCGAACTCGCCGCACTGGACCGCAAGATACAGCTTGAGCTGGCTCCGGCTCAGGAAAACACAGAAGAGAACCGGCAAGGCAACGAGAAAAAACAGACGGAACAACAGCCGGAAAGCCCGCACGTGGACTTTGTACGCAGTCATTTAATTATAGGGAGACCCGGTTTATCGGAATCCAAAGGTGTAAAACTTTAATATCGAAGTCTTGACAGAAAAAGCCAGTGGTTGAATTTTTCACCACTGGCTTTAATTCTAATAATTTTTCAATCTAATATGACCGAATCTATAACGTTAAATCATAGATTATGTGTCTATTTGTGAAGAAAAAGACGTAACTTTGTATCAAAATCAAATAAGCATAACAATGGAGCCATCTATATACAGTTTTTCACTTTATACCGCACTGCCGTTGATGTTATTCTTCGGCTTTTATTTTTTGTTTGCAAAGACTCCTGAAAAGAAAATTTTCAAGAATTATCTCCGCTCCCGACAGATTATGGGTATAGCTATGCTGCTGCTTTCGGCAAATTATTCGGTACATTTCTTCTTTGGTATCCGATTCAAAAATGCGGATTCTGCCATATTGATGAACATGTCCACATACTTCCTGTGCTATTCTCTGTTCAGTTCGGCATTGATAATGTTGCTTGATCGTTTTTACATTACCAAACGGCGTGTGTGGACACATATCATTTTATGGATTATATTTTCAACTCTTTCCGGAGTTGTGTTGTTCCTGTTGCCAAGCGGAATCATGCAAAAATTCTCTTTATTTGCTTTAGCTGTATGGTTAGTCGTTTTTGGAGTCGTTTTAGCTCGCAGAGTCATAATTGCATACCGTAGAGCCATTCGGATTTTCAATGAAACTCAGGCGGATGATATAGGTACATATATCGAATGGCTTTCCATATTCACTTATTGGGCTGTTATCTTCGGTGTCGGATGCGGATTGCTGACATTTCTGCCAGACAAATATGTTTTTATCTGGATTTTGTCGTCAATACCGTTCTACAGCTATCTTTTCTACAGCTATCAGAACTACCTGCTGTTCTATGAACAGGTGGAAAATGCTTTTGAGCAAGATATACAGTCTGAAGAAGAACTTCTGACAGATACAGAAACAGAACCTAAAATAGTTTCTGAGAAAGAAGTTCCAGTGTCCTATACAGAAATTATAGAGAAAGTGGCCAACTGGATAAAGACAGACGGCTATGTCCAGCAGGGACTTACCATAAAAGAACTGTCCGAAATACTTCATACGAACCGTACCTATCTTTCCGCTTATATCAAGACTACGTATAAAATGACATTCCGCGAATGGATAACCAGTCTCCGGTTGGAGTATGCGAAAAACATACTGAAGGAGCATCCGGAGATCAATATACAGAAGCTGGCTGAGTCTTCCGGTTTTCTTTCCCGCAGTAACTTTATCAAATTATTTACCAAGAAGGAAGGATGTACGCCTGCCAAGTGGAAAAAAGCAAATCTGAAGTGATTTGCGTGGTAAAAATCCGATGAAAAAGCTCTCAGAAACCCATTTTCCAAAAGTGCTCATACTACAAAAAGTGCTAATTCGACAGCCACAAAAGTGCTAATTCGACAACTCAAAAAGTGCCGATTTGACAAAATAAGTGCTCAGACGACAATGTGAAAAGTGCTCAAACGACAATTTTTATAAAACGCTGTGTTTTAGCAAAAAAAGTTTTTGTAATATTTTGGGCGCTGAATGGCATTTATTACCTTTGGAGATGACAAAGATAATGAATTCAAGTTTATATGAGCAGAAAAATCACTTTTCTTACCCTGTTTCTGTGGCTGATGACGCTAACTTTTCCTGTCATTGCGCAGCAGAAAGCAGACACGACCTACACCTTCCGGTTCGTTACGCAGAAGGACATGTTCTACGTGCCTTGGAATGGCAATGACACGGAACTTGCCCGCCTGTTGGAATGTATCGAAAACAACAAAGCAACAATTCTTGACGGCAAACTGCCGCTATTGGTTGACGGATATTGCAATTCGCAGAGCAGTGAAGTCAAGAACCTTGCAACAGCGAAGATTCGTGCCAACCGTGTGAAATCAGAACTGATTACACGAGCGAAAATCAAGGAAGAAAACTTCATTACCCGCAATCATGTGACAGAGGGTGATTTTGTCACCGTGCGCCTGACGGTACCGGTAAAGGAAACAGCCGTGACGGATGCGGAAGCAGAAGCACGACGCAAGGCGGAAGCCGAACGCTTAGAAACCGAGAAGCGTGCCGAGCAGGAACGGCTTGCCGAAGAGCAGCGCAAGGCGGAAGAAGCCCGACTTGCCGCTGAAAAGGCAGAAGCCGAGAAAACCGCTCAACAAAATACACTTGCCGACACGCTGTCGGAAACCAAAATCACAACTGATTATCATCTCTCCCTGCGTGCCAACCTGCTGCGCTGGGCTACCTTGACACCAGATTTAGGACTTGAATGGCGCATCTGCCCATCGTGGGGCATTGCCGTAAACGGCTCGTGGACTTCATGGACGTGGAGCGACAAGGACCGCCGCTATGCACTCTGGGAAGTGGCTCCGGAAGTGCGTTACTATATGGGTGAGAAGAAAGCCTGGTATCTGGGCGCGATGTTCAAGGCCGGACAGTTCAACTACAAGTTCTCCGAAGCAGGCAAGCAGGGCGACCTGATGGGTGGCGGCATCACCGCCGGCTATCAGCTGCGGCTGAACAAGGCACTGGCTCTTGATTTCAACCTCGGTTTGGGCTACCTGAATGCCGATTTCGAAAAATATGAAGTCATCGACGGTGTACGTGTACGCCGCGGCAACGAAACAAAGGACTGGTGGGGCCCCATCAATGCCGGTGTGACATTGGTATGGAAGTTATTCTAACACGGAGGAATAGAATATGAAAGCAAGACAATATATAAATATGATGGGAATGGCAGCCGCCGTGCTGCTCTCTTCCTGCGTGAAGGACACGCTCTATGACACGCCACACCCCGACAGCGGGAAGATTGCGGTGACAGCCGACTGGTCGGCCCGCGGTGAGGGTATCGACATACCTGCCACGTGGACGGTCACCATGGGTGACTATACGGGTACGGAGACTTCCGCCACCCATGCCCCCGACCATCTGTTTGCTCCGGGCAGCTACACCCTTGCGGTGTGGAACCCTGCTGAAGGAATCACGGTAAATGGTACCACCGCCACCATTGCCGCAGCCACGGGAAACCGGGCAGGCACGGATGCCTTTGTGAACAATGCCCCGGGATGGTTCTTCACCTATACGAAACAGGTGAGCATCGAGAAAGACAAGGACTATCCGCTGACCGCCGCAATGAAGCAGCAGGTACGCGAACTGACGCTTATCATCAAACCGACGGGTGATGCCGCCGGACGCATCACGGAGATTGTTGCCCATCTGACGGGTGCAGCCGGAACACTCGACTTCGCTACCGATACCTACGGAGCCGCTTCAAACGTCGTGCTGCCCTTCACCAAGATTACCGAAGGTGACGATGCCGGCAAGTGGAAAGCCACGGTGCGGCTGCTGGGTGTGACCGGCACGGAACAACTGCTGACGGGTGAAATCCGCTATGCTGACGGCAACCCGAGCCCCACCACGCTGAAAAGCGACCTCACGGAAGCCCTCAAGGATTTCAACACCGGAAAGGGCGAATCGCTGACCCTCGGCGGAACGCTGGTTGAGACTCCCGAAGGCATGGAAGTGGACGGAGCCGAAATCAACGGCTGGGAAGAAGTGAAAGGTGATGATGTAAATGCCGATTTGTAACTAATAAAATGACAGATATAATGAAGACAAGATTTTTTGCACTTGCGACGCTTGCCCTTGCACTGGCAGCCTGCAACAACGACAACGAGAACCTGAACGGTGAGCCCGTGGCCGCCCAGTTTACCGCCGACATCGCCGCCAACATCGCCCCCGCCACCCGCGCCAGCGGAACCACCTGGACTGGCGGCGACCGTATCGGCATCACCGACATCGGCAACGATTCCCAGTACGGCAACGTGCCTTTCATCCTGAAAAACGGGAAATTTGAGGCAGAAGGAAAGGTTATCTATATCGAAGATACAAAGACCCATACTTTCCGCGCCTACTATCCGTACAACGCGGCGGGAGGCATCCTCGCAGCCACGACCGATGCCACGGCGCAGCAGAACAAGCCTGCCATCGACTTCCTCTTTGCTTCAGGAGCCACGGGAGACAAAAACAACCCGGTAGTAAGCTTTACCGACAAAACCGCCAAAGGCGGTGAAGACAACTCCTTCCACCACCGCATGAGCCAGATAACCCTTACCTTCGAGGCGGGCGACGGCGTGGATTTCAGCGTGGTCAAGCCTGAACGTTACACGCTGGACGGATTGTTACTCACCGGTACGTTCAACACGGCCGACGGTATTGCCACCGCAGACAACGGAGTACAGACCGGAGAACTGGCCATGAATCTGGCAGACGGCAATCTCACGTCATCGATCATCCTCTTCCCGCAGACAGTTGCATCCCTGCCGTTGGTTGTGAATTACAAAGGTCAGGAATATCATGCCACACTCACCATGCCCGAAGGCGCACTGCTGGCGGGCAACAACTATACCTATACCGTCAAGGTACGCAACAAAGTCCTTGAAGTCAGCGAAGCCACCATTGCAAAGTGGAACGATATAGACGGTGGAGATGTGGGTGCTGACCTGTAGGATTTTAATAATTAATCGATTAGAATAAAGAATTATGAGACATAGATTATTTATCCCCGCAGCCACCGCACTGCTGTTCGCCCTCGCCGCCTGCACGCAGGACGAACTTGCTGACGATAACCGTCTGCCCGAAGGTGAATACCCCGTCGTCATCCGTGCCACCGGACTGTCCGTAGAAGCAACGCCGCTGGCAGCCCCTTCCACTCGTGCCGCTGTGGACGGCGATTGGCAGGGCGTCACTTCCGTGGCACTCAAGATGGGCGATGCGGTAAAGGAATACACCGTAACGGCTTCTACCGATTTCAAGAGTGCCACGCTTTCACGCGAGAACGACCCGCACTACTGGACCAGCCGCGACCCGATTACCGTATCGGCATGGTGGCCCTTCAACAATGCCGACATCACACAGATGCCTGCCGTGAAGGTGGCCGAAGACCAGAGTAAATTGGCTGACTTCCAAAACAGCGACTTCATCTCTGCTGAGAACCGGAAGGTGGAATTTAACAACCCGACTCTTGAATTTACCCACCGCACGGCACGCGTGACAATCGAACTGAAGCCCGGCACGGGATTCACGAGCGTCGCTGGTGCCACGGTGAGCCTCGTAAGCCTGTCCGCCGATAACGGCAACCCGACTGCCATCAAGACCTACAACGCAAGCGGCAACACCTACGAGGCACTGACCGCCCCGCAGACCGTTGCGGCAGGCAAGCCGTTCGTCAAGGTGGAACTCGGCGGCGGCACCTTCTACTTCCGTCCGCAGAACAACGTCGTATTAGAAGCGGGCAGCCGCTATAAATACACCGTCAAGGTGAACGCCACCGGCCTGACGTTAGAGGGTTGCACCATCGGCAGCTGGGTTGACGGCGGCGGCGAGAGTGGTGAGGCTGAGGATTTGGGCTACAACTACGACAGCAACACCAAGACCTACACGGTCTATAACGCCGACGGCCTGCTGAATGTAGCCGAATTAGTGAACGGAGGTAAGACCGACATAAACATTACCCTCACCGCTGACATTGACCTCACAGGCAAAGACTGGACACCGATAGGCACAGACTACGACAACTCATACAAAGGCACCTTCGACGGTGGCGGCCATACCATTACGGGGCTGACCTTTACGACAAATGACGAATTTGCGGGTCTGTTCGGCTGGCTCAATAGAGCTGGTACGGTGAAGAACGTGGTGATGGAGGACGTACAGATAACAAGCAATCAAATATATGGCGGCAGTATTGGCGGCGTGGTAGGATCTGGCTGGGGCACCATTGAAAACTGCTCGGTGTCGGGCAGCGTCAGCGGCACGGTGTATGTCGGCGGTGTGGTGGGTGTTCAAATAGGCGGTTCCATCACCGGATGCAGCTCCTCGGCCACAGTGAAGGGAACGGTCGATGTCGGCGGCGTGGCAGGTCAGACGAATTCGAGTGCCACCCTGACCGCTTGCTATGCCACGGGCAACGTGACCATAGAAATAGCCCCCAAAAAGAATATCGCTGGCGGCGGTCTGGTGGGAATGAACGCAGGAAGCAGCCTCCTTGCCTGCTATGCCACGGGCAACGTAACCAGTACGGGTAGTAGCACTGGCTATGTACATATCGGCGGTTTTTTGGGAAATAACTACGCCAACGTGATGACCGCCTGCTATTGGAAGAACAATCATGAACAAGGTATCGGCTACAATAAGAAAAGCACCGAAGCCACGAAGGTGGACGGCACTAACGTTACCTGGGAGAATGCCGTTGATGCCATGAACACCGCCTTGCAGAACGCAGGCTCAGAGTGGCGTTACGAACTTAAAGGAGCATTGCCTACCTTGAGGAAGCAGTAAGCCGTTGCGGGCGGAAATGTTCCGCCCGCAACGAACATTAACCGAAGTATAACCCCAATAAAAAAAGGAGGACGTGCTGGAACACACGGAGAATCCACCATATAGGTTTTGGCATCAAGGCATTGTTAATAATAATATAGACTCCAGTGTAAATATGGAAGCTGTAAGCCGGACATTGTCAAGATTGGTGCTCATTAAAGGCAACAAATCAAGTAATTAAATTAAAAACATGGGACTTTTTCACAGAGACAAGAAAAATAATGACGATGAGCCGGACAGTGTTCAAACCAATTCATTCTCTGATATTATGAATGGTTTGCAATACGCCGTAAACTGTGCACAAGATACATTGCAGAATCATCAGATACAAAATCTGACCAGACTTTTTGAAGGAACAAATGCAAATAACGCAAATACGTTCCAATCGAAAAAAATCATGGTTGGAGACAAGACTATTGATATTCCACTTATAGCTTTGATATCCCATCATTATCTTGCGATGGATAATGTGCAGATAAAGTTCAAGGCGAAGGTCGGAAGCGTGGAATCACAGATTCCAGAAAACAACTTATTGTTATCCAGCCCACAAAGAGCCAATCTCCAGATGCAGATGAGCAACATAAAACCGGATGCGGATGATGTCATGGAGGTTTGCGTCAATTTTAAGGTTCAGGAGACTCCGGAGAGCATTTCCCGAATTATTGACGATTTTGTAAAAAATATCTAACAATTTTAAAATTCAAATGTTATGGCAGAAGAAATAAAGAACCAAGGGCAACAAGAAAATGCGGAAAACTTGAATGAAAATGTAAGCGGACAGGCGAAAGAAATTATCTCCGCTGCATTGGAAGAGACTCAAAACAGAGAAACTTCTCCAGTTCTTAAAGCAGATTCAAACGTGACTGACAAATTCAAGGGGCTTCCCATGCGGGAACTTATTGCAGCTCCACTTATTGCAGCAGCCGAAGCACAACAGGAATTGGCAGCGACAGCATGGAATTTCTACCAGCAAATTGCATTTGATGGTAAAAGCGGCAATAAAGCGCGTATATTGGAATTCGATGTCGAAAGACCGATACAGCAGGATGGAAAAATGACAACAATGTCACAAAGTGTCAAGGCTCCGTTTATAGGATTGGTGCCTATTCCTTCCCTGCTCATAGATCGCGTGGATGTCGATTTCCAGATGGAGGTTACCGATACATCAAACGTAAAAAGCACTACCAACGCAGAAGTAGAGGCAAAAGCTTCTGCAAAACATTGGTTTATAAATGCGGAAATCAGCGGCAAAGTCACGACCGCCCGCGAGAACACCCGCATGACCAACCAAACGGCAAAATACCAGATACATGTGACAGCCAGTCAGCAGCCGCAGACCGAAGGTCTGTCTAAACTGATGGATATAATGGCATCATGTATCGAGCCTATAACAAACGAAAGTAACAGTAAGTAAATATATGAATTTGATTCAAGCATTAAGATTGCCAAACAGTCAAGCAGTAATGACAAATATTGCACGGTTTCATTATCAAAATATTTATAATGTAGGTTTGACCCCTCCGATTGTCACGCAAAGTAATTTGACATTTCAAATAAAAGGATATACCCGTAACTATCGTTTTCTTAGATTAGACTATGCCTGTGTCATATATATTGCGGATAGAATAGCAGTCGTTGCTTCAAATGGCATAGATACTTTAAGTTCAGGTTTTTCGGGGTGTTATATGGCCAGTTTTAGGCACAATGGCATTAGGTATGTTGCTCATATTCCAACGCCTAACAATAGTATTAAAACATCATGGAATCGGGCGGTTAAAAATCGAATAATAGATAATGTTGTTCTTTTTAAACCTACTGAAGGATTGGCGAGAATCCCAGGAACAATTGGTATTTGGGGAATTATAACATTTAACGATAGATGTTATCGGCTTGATGTAAATGAAAACGCTCCTCCAAGTCAAGCCATACGTGGCCAAAGAATTTTTAACTCAATCCCGAGAAATCCCATACTAACAGAAATTCCATCTATCGCCGGTGGTCAGATGCCTTAATAATTATAACAATTGTAAATAAGGGAAGAATGGTTGTTTCATTGAGGAGTAGAATTCTATTCGGATATATAATTCTGGTGGCGGTCATAGGCAGCATGGCCGCCATTCTCATCCATGAACCTGCGAAGTTCCACGACCTATATGCGTATTTTAAATAACGGTATTTACACAAACAGCAAATGAGCGAACAATTCGTTACCACTACCAAGCATTTCCGCAAGCTGCTTGCCGCAGGCTATCTGTTGATAGTCCTGCTGGTGGGCGGCATCATCTGCACGTGGCTCGGAGAATGGCGCGACTTGGAGTTGCTGGAACGGGAGAACCGTGAAATCAACCGCTTCCGCAAGGAAACACACGATGCGTATGTGGGTGTGGTGGAGTTGTCTCTTTTGGGCGAGTCGGTGCTGGAATGGGACGATAAGGATGTGGCGGCATACCGGCGGCAACGGATGACGGTGGATAGTATGCTTTGCCGCTTCAAGAGCCATTACGAATCGGTGCGCATAGACAGCGTGCGCCACTTGCTGGAGGACAAGGAAAAGCGGCTGTGCGCCATCATGGAGGCTCTGGAACAACAGGCGGACATCAACCGCCGGATAGCCAAGCAGGTGCCGGTGATAGTGCAAACGAGCAGGCAGGAAGAGCCGAAGAAACAGAGGAGGAAAGGTTTTCTCGGGTTGTTCGGCAAGAAACAGGAAGCACCTCCGACGACCACCACCACGATGCTCTACACACTGAACCGTGATATGATAGCGCAACAACGTGCCCAAAGCCATCGTCTGTCGGAATATGCCGACAGCCTTGCCAGCCGCAATGCGGAACTGAACCGCCAACTGCAAACCCTTATCCAGCAGATGGACCACAAGGTGCAGGCTGACTTGCAGGAACGTGAGGCGGAAATATCCGCTATGCGTGAAAAGTCGTTCTTGCAGGTAGGTATCATAACGGGTGTCATGCTGCTGTTGCTCATTATTTCATACATCATCATTCACCGCTATGCCACCCGCATCAAGCAGTACAAACGTAAGACAACAGATTTAATCGGGCAACTGCAAAAGTCAGTAAAACAAAACGAATCGTTGATAGCCTCACGCAAGAAAGCGATGCACACCATCACCCACGAGCTACGCACACCACTGACTGCCATACATGGATATGCGGAACTGATGCAGGACAACGAAGAAGAAAAGATAAGCGGTTATGCGGACAATATCCTGCAAGCCTCCAAGAGAATGACCGACATGCTCAACTCCCTGCTTGACTTCTTCCGCTTGGACAGCGGCAAGGAACAGGCGAATGTCCGTCCGTTTCGTTTGGAAAACATCGCGGAGCTGTTGCAAACGGAGTTTACGCAACAAGCAGAAGCAAAAGATCTTAAACTTACCATCGAGTGCCCGGAGGGTATTATCCTGAATGGCGACAAGGAGCGCATCATACAGATATGCGACAACCTGCTGGGCAATGCCGTCAAGTTCACGAATGCCGGAAGCGTTTCACTTGTCATAAGCTATGACGGCAATAGGCTGACCCTTGTAGTAGAGGACACCGGAACCGGCATGAGTGCGGAAGAACAACAGCGAGTGTTCGGAGCGTTCGAGCGGCTTTCCAACGCCGCCACGCAAGACGGTTTCGGATTGGGGTTAAGCATTGTGAAACAGATAGTCGGGATGCTTGGCGGCACTATACGCTTGGAAAGCGAAAAAGGAGAAGGCAGTCGTTTTACTGTGGAGTTGCCAATGAACACTGCCGATATTGGTATTGAAGAACAGACAGCCGCAGAAAGTCTGGCTCATATAGAAAGACCTTATTCTGTCATCGTATTGGACGACAATCCGATGGTATTATCCATGACAAAGGAAATGTATGCTGGTATAGGTGTGCATTGCGACACGTTCACCACTATTGGCGATGCAATGGAAGCCATGCGGCAGCACACATACGACCTCATGATAACCGATATGAAAATGCCGGAGATTAACGGCTATGAGGTGTTGGAGTTGTTACGCTCGTCAAGTGTCAGCAACTCGAAAGAGATTCCCATTGTCGTGGCGACCGCCTCCGGCAGTTGCAGCGAAGAGGAGCTGTTGGAAAATGGATTTACCGCCTGCCTGTTCAAGCCATTTTCCATTTCCGAACTGGTTGCTGTATCAGACAAATGCCTTTTGACAAGTACGGACAAGGATGAACTTCCCGACTTGTCCTCTCTGCTTGCATATGGTGACAAACGGGCGATGCTCGACCGTTTGATAACCGAAACAGAAAAGGATATGCAGGCTGTCCGGGAAATCATGGAGAGGAATGACCGCAAGGCGTTGGACGAATGGATGCACCGTCAGCGAAGTTCATGGGCTGTTATCCGTGCTGACAAACCCTTGTGGAACCTGTATGAACTGCTGCATCAAGAATCTGAATGTTCCGAAATGGAATTGCGGAAATGCGTGGATGCCATGCTTCGTATGGGAACAGTTATCATAGAACTTGCGCAAAAGGAAAGGAGGTTGTCGGATGAAAGTATTTGTGATTGAGGACAACCCCGTCTATAACGATTATGTCTGCAACCTGCTGAAGAAAGACAGCTTCGATACTATGTCGGCATATAATCTTGCCACTGCCAAGAAACTATTGGCAAAGTCAGAGGTGGATGATATTGTCGTTGCCGACCTACGCCTCCCCGACGGTGAAAGCATAGAGTTGTTACGGTGGATGCGTGCCAACGACAAACAGCAGGTGTTTATCGTTATGACCAATTACGGGGAGGTGCATACGGCAGTGGAAAGTATGAAGCTCGGCTCAAAGGATTACATACAGAAACAGTTGTTGGAGGATAAACTGATACCGCTTATCCGCACCCTGCAAAAAGAACATGAAAAGCGACTACAATGGAACATTCCGATATTCGTCCGGCAGGGCGAAGCCTATCAGAAAATCAAGAAACGTGTGCGCCTTGTAGCCACCACCCGGATGAGCGTGCTGATACTGGGCGAGAACGGTACGGGCAAGGAACATATCGCACAACATATACACCAACAAAGCAAACTTGCCGATAAACCTTTTGTGGCAGTGGACTGCGGAGCCTTGTCCCCGTCATTGATACAATCCGCCTTCTTCGGACACGTCAAGGGTGCGTTTACTGGTGCCGAAGCAAACAAGACGGGGTATTTTCTGGAAGCGGATGGCGGCACGCTGTTCCTTGACGAAGTGGGCAACCTAACAATGGAGATGCAACAGATGCTGCTCCGCGCCATACAGGAACGCCGTTACCGTCCCGTCGGTGCAAAGGAGGACAAAACAGCCAACGTGAGGATAGTGGCTGCAACCAACGAGGATTTGCAGAAAGCCGTAACGGAAAAGCGGTTCCGGCAGGATTTGCTCTATCGCTTGCAGGAGTATGTGATAACCATGCCGCCCTTGCGCGACTGCCCGGAAGACATCATGCCATTGGCCGAGTTCTTCCGTGAAATGGCAAACCGTGAGTTGGAACGTGAAGTAAAAGGGTTTGCCGCATCTGCCCGTAATGCCCTGCTCGCCCATGCGTGGCCGGGCAACGTGCGCGAGTTGAAACAGAAGATACAGACGGCAGTCCTGCAATCAGAAGGCGATATGATAACCGAAGCCGATTTGGAACTTGACAATGAACCGTCCGCTACTTCCGCTTGTTTTACATTGAAGAGCGGGGATGAAGAAAGAGGACGTATCCTGCGTGCTTTGAAACAAGCAGCCGGTAACAAGAAAATGGCTGCAAAGATACTGGGTATCGGCAGGACAACGCTGTATAATAAATTGGTAGAGTATGGATTGAATGAAGAAAACTGACCGGAGTATGGCTGTAAATGGCAATAATTGATTAACTTTGCAATTGTATTTCAGAAAATAGCAGGCGATCGGGTAACTTTTCGCCGATGATATAGACATAAGACCGCAAGGCGTTTCGAGCGAAAATCTGGTAAATTTAGTTATATCTCAAAATTTCACATCGTAATATCTTGTAAATTAATAGTTTATATTGTGATGTGTTTTTATCAAGAAACAAATTAGGAACAGAAACACGAATTATCGTATTTTCTTGTTTTTTTGTTTGCACTACCTTTCTTTCTCTTCACTTGTTCGTACTTTGAGTATTTTTCCAAGTCTTTTCACACGATTTTCATCCTCTCGCCAAGAGTGATTGTTGCAGTCATCTATGGATGAATAACCACAGCCAAAAGAAAAAAGGACAAATCTCTGTTTCTTTCAAGGAACATTGTTTTTTGCAAAGGTAACCATTTCCCTCAAAACACCTATACAGGCAGTCCAATATATCTGCCTATATTTAGTTTACTTTAGTTTAGCATATATATAAGCTAATAGACTAAACTAAACCTTTACCGAAGTTCTCCCCCTTACTTTTATATTCACAGTCAAAAGAGAAGATAATCGCACCGATATTTTCTTTTTTCGCTGCATCCCAATTTTACGGAAGTTCCTTTTATCGTAACTTCTGCCATAGGCATTTTATCCTCGCATCCCAACTTTCGGTCTGCCTGATGAGAATTGTGTCGCAAAGGTACTTGTCATGTCTTTCTTGTATTCAAGGTCACAGCCTGACGGTTCCCGACAAAATCTCCACGCTCCGCTTTGCAGAGGTCGTATTTGGTCGTGAAACCCTGCATAAAGAGAAACAAAACTTATATCAAAATTCTGTCCTACGAATTTACAGACGAATACGTGAGCTTCAGAATCTTCTCACAGGGGAAATGGGATATCAAGTTGTAACCGTAAAATGACATGACTTATGTACGAATACGAAGAAAATAGCGAAATTATAGGTGCGCACTGCACCTTGCTTACCCCCTATAAAGGCTACTCTGAGGGAACAGTTGTCGGCGACTTCGGCAATAAAATAGTGGTGCGTCTTAGTAGTGGCAAAGAGGTGGTCGAGTATCGTGATGAAGTGATTATTTACGATTAAATACAAGAGCGATGCAGCAGATAGCAATGAAATTCGTCCAATGGGACGTACCCGAATTAGAGAAGCTGAAAGACAGCAGGGTTTACCAGTTACGGGAACAACTTGATAACGGAGACAAGTTGAGCCGTGAAGACAAGAACTGGATTACCCGAAACGTGAAAGAGTGCAGCATAGCTTTTGTCCTTATTGTGACGAGGTAACAGAACTCTACTTCCGTATCATCAACACGATTCTTTTCTCAACCGATGAAGCGGAACTGCGTACCGGCATGGAACGCCTACAAGAAAAAACACGCCTTGATGATTATTTCGTCTTCGGCTATGGCAAGCATCACCTATGGGTTTGCCAAAGACGTCCCAGTAATCAAAAAAAGATTTTCGAGCATCGGGTAATCATGGCAGAATTTTGATGATACAGGCAGG
>PPYF01270646.1_pt1 | contig 21307 bp, 15 predicted proteins | sample 1559871 | NCBI WGS metagenome assembly PPYF01 (sample SAMN08240021, study PRJNA423297) | Human gut metagenome, whole genome shotgun sequencing project.
TGGAAAATGAGATAGAACTGATAGAGGGCTGCCGGGCAGGAAAGGATTCCGCCCGAAAGGAACTTTACACTCTCTATTCCAAGCAGATGCTGGCGGTATGCTACCGTTATACGGGCGATATGGATGCGGCGCACGATGTTTTGCACGATGGCTTTATCAAAATCTTCACCCGCTTCACGTTTCGCGGTGAATGTGCATTGGGCACGTGGGTAACGAGGGTGATGGTGACACAAGCTATCGACTATCTGCGACGGAAGCATCGTTTCAGCCAACTGGTGGTAAACGAAGAACAACTTCCCGATGTGCAGGACGAAGCGAGTATTGCCGAAAGCGGAAGCCGGCTTTCAGAGGAAGTGTTGATGGCGTTCGTGGCGGAACTTCCCGACGGCTGCCGTACCGTGTTCAACTTGTATGTGTTCGAGGAGAAGTCGCACAAGGAGATTGCGGAACTGCTTCATATCAAGGAGCATTCGTCTACCTCGCAGTTGCACCGTGCCAAGTGTATGTTAGCGAAAAGAATTAAAGAATATACTGAATATGAGAGAAAAAGATGAAATAACCGGATTGTTCCGCAGCCGTCTGTCCGGCACAGAGATGACGGTACGCGATGGCTTTTGGGAGCAGTTGCAGGAAAACGCGGCATCTCCGGCTGCAGGCCGGAAGAGAGCGATTGTTCTTTCTCCTAAATATTATCGGGTGGCAGCTGCCGCATCCGTTATATTTGTGCTGGGAGCCGCTTCGGCCGCTTTCTGGTATTTCTCTCCGAAAGAGGAGATAAAGGAAGCCTTTACGCAAGTGGCTGCTTTGACGCCGGAAGGCAGTCTGGACGGAGATGTGGTGCAGGAATCTTTTCCATCTATCCATCAGGTAACCCCGATGGTACGGAATTCCGGTACAAAACAACCTGCCGATGGAATTCCCGCAGGCATGACTGCCCAATCGGAAACTGAGGGCGAGTCCGTTTCCGTCCGGCTTTCCATCACTATCAGGCAGCGGGTGCAGCAGACCGGTGACGGTTACTTCAGCAATAGTGCTGTTGCACAAACCGGCAGTTCTTATCAGAACCCCACCGGCCGGGTAAGTTCTGCTTCGGACACCTTTTCCGCTGTTCCTGCGGAAGAAGAGCAGGCAACTACTCCTTTGAAATACCGGAAATCGCGTAAGTGGGCGTTGAAAGCAGCTCTTGGAACCTCTCTTCCTAAAGGGGACTACAATATGCCGCTGACGGCGGCAGTTACAGTGGAACGTAGTCTGAACAGCCGGTTCGCGTTGGAAACGGGTATTCTGTATAATCGCTTGCATGCCGACCGCACGCTCCATACTTTAGGGATTCCCGTAAAATTGAATATGACATTGGCAAGTACTCCCAAACTCGATTTATATGCCACTGTAGGCGGAACTGCCGAAAAGTGCATTGCCGGCGCTGCGGATAACGGCTTTAATGCGGAACCCGTTCAACTGTCGGTAGCGGCAGGAGTAGGGGTGCGTTACAGATTGAATGACCGGTTTGCTTTGTTTGCCGAGCCTTCGGTTTCCCACCATTTCGGTACGGACTCCGAAACCGGAACCTTGCGGACGGAACGCCCTACGAACCTGAATCTTTTGTGTGGAGTGCGCATGACTTATTAACCTTAAAGACAATACAACAAAATGAAGACTCTCTGTAAACTATATAAATACGGATATCTGATACTTGCAATGGCAGCTTGCCTTATGCTTGCATCCTGCGGTAAAGAATCGCTGGATTACAATCATCCGGATGTAGATTTGTTTGTAAAACAGCTGAAAACCGGCAAATATTCTACTCAAAGTCCTGAAGGACTGAGTAATGTTCCCAAGTTTGCTAAAGAAGATATTGAAGAACTCCTGAAGTATGCCGAGGATTTGACGGTAATACCTTCTTTTCCGTTAGCTCCCGTATCCTATTCGGCAGGCGGAAAACTGCGGTTAGGCGAATGTATCTTGTGGACGGTGGAAACGATTCGTTTGGGACATAATGCTTCGATGGGGTGTAAGATGGTGCATACCGATGCCGAGAATTATGAAGGCATCTACTTCCTGACCGATGAGGAGGTGCTCGATGCAGCCGCCCGTTATCGCCGTTGGTGGGAAGGCCGGAAATATCCGCGTACCATGTGGACTATAGACCCCTGTTACGATGAACCGCTTTGCGGAAGCAGCTATATGTGGTGGTGAGATTAGGTATAAAGTGTAAGGTATAAAAAACAATCGGGGTGAAGTATTCTATTCTCTTTTTGGGGTTGCTTTGTGCGGTAACCTTTCCTCTTTACGCTCAAGAGTGGACGCCGCAAGACTCTTTGCGTCTGCACCGGTTGCTGGATGGCGGGGGGGAGATGAAGCTGAATCCGGATGTATTGAAGGAAATGGGCGTTGATGCTCCTTTGGACTCTCCAAAGGCTGATGTAAGTAAGACGTGGATGGACTTTGATGCTTCCTTACCCGCAATGCCTCGGATGCCGGAGAAAAAGGTAGTGCTTACCTTACGGCCTTATACCGCAAACACCAAATACAACTGGGATCCCGTCTATCAGAAGAAGATTACGGTGAACAAGAATACATGGCGGGGCGATCCGTTCTACGAACTGACCAGGCTTAAAATCTATACAGACTGGGCAAAGCGTCCGTTGGATGCCGGGCCGCGTGAGAGTATCGAACAGATAGAAGCTACCGGTTTGCGCTATATGGTGACCGAACGTGCCAACAATATGGCAGTGGGGAGTTGGCGAAGTGTCGGCGGTGGTGGCATTGCAGGTGATTTCATGCGTCCTTTTACAAAAGATTTCTGGAACAGGAAAGCTGCCAGACGCCGTGCACGTACTTTGGAAGTATTAAGGACTTACGGCGATTCCATAACTGCCCGCCGTAAAGAGACGATTATCAAATAGGGATATTCCGCTTTGAGTATTGAACTTTATTTCTCCGCTTCTTGTTTTCATAAAAATAAACCTTTAAAGGATAAATTAATGAATAGAATAACTTCTTTGTTTGGAATAAAATACCCCGTCATTCAGGGCGGTATGGTATGGTGCAGTGGCTGGCGGTTGGCGTCGGCAGTAAGTAATGCCGGTGGTTTGGGGCTGTTGGGTGCAGGCTCCATGCATCCCGAAACCTTACGTGAGCATATACGGAAGTGCCGTGCGGCTACGCATCATTCGTTTGGGGTGAATATTCCTTTAATGTATCCCCAGATAGAGGAAATCATGCAGATTGTGGTAGATGAGGGGGTGCGTATCGTGTTTACTTCGGCCGGAAACCCTACGACATGGACCGCTTGGCTGAAGCAGCATGGCATTACAGTGGTGCATGTTGTTTCGTCATCGCGTTTTGCCATGAAAGCCGAGGCTGCCGGTGTAGATGCCATCGTGGCCGAGGGCTTTGAAGCCGGCGGACATAACGGGCGTGAAGAGACGACTACGCTTTGCCTGATACCTGCTGTACGTGCAGTTTCCTCACTGCCTTTGATTGCTGCCGGCGGCATTGCTACCGGTGAGGCGATTCTTGCCATGCGTGCTTTGGGGGCCGATGGTGTTCAGGTGGGTACGCGGTTTGCTTTGACCGAAGAAAGCTCAGCCAGCGAAGTGTTTAAAGAATATTGCCTGCATCTGAAAGAGGGGGATACCCGTTTATTATTGAAGAAACTGTCTCCGGTACGTCTGGCCCGCGGTAATTTTCAGCAGGCAGTGGCGGCTGCCGAAGCTGCAGGGGCTACGGAAGAGGATTTACGTATCCTTTTGTCGAGAGGACGTGCCAAACGCGGCATTTTTGAAGGAGACCTTGAAGAGGGCGAACTTGAAATAGGTCAGGCTTCCGCCTTGCTCAATGAGAAAGGAATACAAACGGTGGCAGAAGTGATGGACGAACTGGCAACAGGTTATCAGCGGGCATGCGAAACGCTTGCCGCCAATGTTTGCGAGCGTTGGGACGTTTGACAGTTGATATAAACGATTTTGCCTATAGTGAAAAATCCTTTTGACGTACATTGTACCGGATTTCCACTATAGGCAAAATTATATGAGAGCAAGCCTTCCTTTATCCTTTAGGGGGAATGTTCGGAGCTTTACCGCTGTTGTTGCTGTTGTTTGCTGACGGAGCATTGCCCGTGGGAGAGGCAATGCTTTTGTTTGCAGTGGCCGAAGCGGTTGTTCCGGCAGTTGCCGTAGCCGTGGCGGTTTTGCCTGCAACTTGTGCAGCCGGTTGTTCTTCCCAATGGAACGGTTCGAAAGTGCTGTTCGGGTCAACCCAGCTCGGCTTCTTGGAAGCGTAGATGATGAACGGAGCAATCACCACGACAAGTGCGCCGATGATAAGTACGGAGAACCATACGGTATTGCTGCCGGTAGAAATCTGGCTGGGCGGGATGAAACTCAGTACGAATGCAAGCAGTGAACCGCAGAAGCCGAGGCCGCCTACAAGCCACATCAGACCGTTGCCGCCTTTACCGATACGGAACGGACGGTTCAGTTTCTTCATCTTATAACGCAATACGATGGCTCCGGAGAACATCAGCATATACATGATGAGATAAAGCACCACCGTCAGTTGTGAAAGAATCTGGTAGAAACTCTGTACTGAAGGCATCACCACGAACAGAAGGCTTAATACGGTTACAGCGCCACCTTGTACGAACAGAATGTTCTTTTGTACACCCAGCTTGTTTGTTTTCTGGAAGAACGGAGGCATATAACCTGCCTTGCCCACGGCAAAGATACCTTTGGACGGACCGGCAACCCATGTCAGCACACCTGCCAGCACGCCGAACGCCAGTGCAACGGCTATAACCGGCGACAGCCAGGAAGCATGGATGTAACGGAAGTAATTGTCGAAACCTACCAGCAGGCTTTGTGTAAGGCTGATGTCCTTGGCCGGAATAATGACACCCAGAGCGAATGTGCCCAACACGAAGATAAGCACCGTAATAAGTGCACCGATAAACACAGCCTTCGGATAGTTCTTGGACGGATTGTTTACATCCTTCACGTGGATACCGCCCATCTCCATACCTGCATAAAAGAGGAAGATACTTGCGGCAAGCACCACATTGTCAAAGTTCGTCAGGTCGGGGAAAAAGCTGCTGTGGAAGTCCATATTGGAATGTCCGCCTGTGGCAAGGTAGATAATGCCGAGGACAATCAGTAATCCGGCAGGGATAATCGTACCTACCAGACCGCCGACTTTGGCTACCTTTCCTACCCAGCTCATACCTTTCAGGGAAATGAAAGTTGCCAGCCAGTAGATAACGAGCACCACGACCAGCGTATAGTACTTGTTGTTTGCCAGCGACATGTCGTGTACGTCGTTCATGCCGATGAAAGCGATGGACACAGCACCGAACGTCAGTACCGTAGGATACCAGATTGTACTTTCAATCCACTGCACCCAGATAGCGAGGAAGCCGAGTTTCTTTCCGTAGGCTTCACCCACCCAGCGGAACACACCGCCGTTTATAACAACCCTTGGGAACAGTTGTTCCCGGCGGGTAGAGGAAAATCCCGGCTTTAACAATTAAGGAGCGCTCTTTGCCGGTTCCTGTTCTATCTTTTTGTAATAGTCTTGCTTTTCCTTGTTGCGCCGCTCTACCAGGCTCGTTACGTATACTGTGAAAATGGGGAACATCATCATGCCCAGCGCTGCCAGCAGCACGGACAGTACCCGCCCTGTGACAGTGACCGCTATTATATTGGAGCCTACCGTAGTCACATCCATGAACGCCCACCACAAGGCGTCGCCATACCCCTTTACCAGAGGATTGCTCCCATGCTCCATGACGTAGAATGCAAGGCTTGAGAAATAGACGGTAGCCAGCAGCATTGTCAGGTAAGATACGAACAAGCCCGATGCGCGGTTGTACGTCAGCCATCCCACCACGATGGCCATGGCATAGCCGCCCCGTACCAATGGGATGAAACGCAGCATATAGGTAACCTCGGGTGAGAAAGTCCAGCCCATATAGGCAATGATATTCTGATAAGGAATAGCTACCAGCAGAAAGATGAAATGGGTGGCTACATAACGCTTCTTGTCTGTTGCCAGGAACCATTCCAGTACAAAGTCCGCCAGGAACAATGCGCAAATCCATAGCTGTACTTCCATGTACACCGATTGCTCGTAGAAGGGGATGCCTTTGAACGTATCAATGGAGATGCTGATAACCAGGAACAGCGAAAGTAGCAGGATGATGACATGCAATATGCCGTATATCCCTTTCTTTCGCAAAACGAATTCCGATAGAGCCATTTTCATAATGAAGGTCTGTTTGGTTACGGAATTGCCGTCGGCAACCCGTAATTCATCATTAAAGAGGTTGCCCCTCAGCGTCCGTAACGCTTTCGGAGCAACCTTGGAAAAAAGAGTACGAGAGATTATTCTGTAATTGTCACATTGTCCCCGTTGAATACGCCCAGGCCGAGCTTGTTCATGATGAACTTGACGGCCAGTTGCGCCTTGACGGAGTTACCGGCTTCGTCCAACGGTGGAGCGAAAGCGGAAACGCCCATCACACCGGGCAATACGGCCATTACGCCACCGCCTACGCCGCTCTTGGCAGGTATGCCGGCAGTGTACATCCAGTCGCCCGAATGCTCGTAGAAGCCCACGGTAGAAATCATTGAAGTGATTTTCGGTGCGAGCCCCGCATCGAATACGCTTTGTCTGGTAACGGGATTGACGCCGTTGTTGGCAATCGTTCCGGCTGCAATGCCCAATTGTTCGGCTGTGATGCCCAGCGAGCATTGGCGGGTATAAAGGTCGAGCGCCACATCCGGATCGTCGTAGATACGGTTGTAATTCTTCAATAACCAGGCAATGGAGCGGTTGTTGAAGTTCGTAGCCGTTTCCGATTTGTACAGTTCGTCGATGAGTTGCGGAGCGGAGCCGCACAGTTCTGTGATATTCTGTACAATGGCATCCCACTTCTTGTCCGGATTGCCCACCGGCTGTACCATGGAGCAAGCGGAGATAGCGCCTGCATTTACCAACGGTGTAGAGGGATGGTCGTTCTCCAGCAAAATGGCAATGATAGAGTTGAACGGCAGTCCTGTTGCATCGGCGCCAATCATATCCAGCACTTTCTGTGCACCGTATTGGCGCAGGATAAGTATGGCGGTATGCACTTTTGATACGGATTCTATGCCGAAGCGGTAGTCCGTATCTCCGATATTGATGGTCTGTCCGTTCATCAGGCAGATGCTGAGGCCGAACAGCTTGGAGTCTATGTTGGCAAGGTACGGAATATAATCCGCATTCTTGCCGCCGGTTTGTTCTTTCACCTCATTGTAGGCTTCCAGGGCAACTTCCTTGATTTGAGAGATTGATATTTTCTTTTCCATAATCTATATATATAGAGAGAGTTTATATGGAATAAGGAATAGGAGACTGGAGTTTCAATCTCCTAAAGCCTTATCCGATACATGGTTTAATGTATGAAAGCAATAAAGTGGTAAGCTGATTCTTGCTTTATTATTTTTTGTGGTGTCTTCCGCCGTGATTGAAGATTTTGCTTTCTACCGGCAGATTCTTATCCTGTGCCATGCGGGTGGGAGTGGGGTAATCCAGTTTCTCCAGTTCGACAATGGCGTTTTTGATGTCGCCCAGCAGCATGTCTGCCATGTCGCGGCTGAATCCCTGGCGGACAACGACACGCATTACTACGTAATCTTCCAGTTTGGAAGGCAGTGTATAGGCAGGAACCATCCAGCCTTGTTGCGAGAGTTTATCCTGCAAGTCATACAGGGTCCATTTGGCGGTCTTTGCATACTCCGGTTTCAAGTACCAGATGAACAACGGGTTCACTACTTCATCGGAATAATTCACGAACGGAGCCATTTTTCCGATTTCGTCGTGGATATACTTGGCGATTGTGAGCGAATTGTACTGTACTTCTTTGTACCCCTGGAATCCTAAGCGGATAAACTGGTAATACTGTCCTAAAATCTGTGCGGCAGGACGGGAGAAGTTCAAACCGACTTGCGTGATATTGGCGCCGAGATAATTTACGCTGAATGACATCTCTTCGGGCAGATACTCTTTGCCTTTCCAGCAAACCCAGCCCAGACCCGGATAGACCAAGCCGAACTTGTGACCGCTGACACTGATGGAAAGCACCCATTTCAAACGGAAGTCCCACTTTTTCTCCGGATACAGGAACGGGAGGATGAAACCGCCGCTGGCTGCGTCTACGTGGATGGGAATGTCGTAGCCGGTCTTGGCATTGTATGCGTCGAGCGCTTTGTCGAGCGCTTCAACATCGTCATTCAGTCCTGTCCATGTAACCCCCTGGATAGGTACGATACAGATGGTGTTCTCATCGCACATTTTCAGGGCTTCTTCGGGGTCGAGCGTGGTTTTGTCAAGAGTCAGGGGCACTTCGCGCATTTCAATCTGCCACAGTTGGGCAAACTTTTCCCATACCACCTGGAAACCGGTGGAGATAACGAAGTTCGGCTTATCGAACGGTTTGCCTTGCGCCTGACGTTTCTTGCGCCAGCGCAGCCATGCAGCTACACCGCCCAGCATACACGCTTCGGAAGAACCGATGGCGAGCGCGCCTGTTTTCCAGGTATCTTTTTCCGGAGAGTTCCACAAGTTGGCGACGATGTTGATACATTTACCGTTCATTACGGCGATGCGGGGATACTCGGTTTCGTCGATGTAGTTGATGTTGATGGCTTCGTTCATCAGCTTGGTTGCGTATTCGTCCATATAGGTGGTGACGAATGTAGCCAGGTTCAGACGGGGCTGTGTTTGGGCGAAGGTCTCATCCTTTACCATCTGGTAAGCGATTTCGGGAGTAGTAGGTCCGTCTGGTATTTTTTCTACCGGTGAGGGTTGCAACATACGGTTTGAGCCGAATACATCTGTCTTGGCATCTCCTTTTCTGAAATTCAAATCTTCCATATAACTGTAAGTTTTTAAAGGTTTAGGCGGCGGGGACTTTCCCCGTCGAATTTTCCACAACAACGACCCCCGCGAAAGAAAGTTCCGCCGTTTTACATTATTTGGCGTTTATTAAAAGGGCGGGGCGGAAATCCTGGCGCTCTACCGGCTGTTGCTTTTTAATTATCGCTTATCCTATCCGAACATTCTGTTGCATCGCTTGTTGTCCTTCCACTAACTAATCCGCTTTTTAAATTATGAAGATTAATACCGGACAAGGAACCATTCCTCTTATTACGCTTATAGGTATCTGGTCTGTTTCTGCACTGACCTCATTGCCGGGCTTGGCTGTTTCGCCTATTTTGGGAGAACTTTCTACGATTTTTCCCCATGCCACGGAGTTGGATATACAGATGTTGACTTCTTTGCCTTCCTTGCTGATTATCCCTTTTGTACTATTGGCAGGTAAATTGGCGGAGAAACGCGATTTTATCCGTTTGCTGCGGGTGGGGCTTTGGCTGTTTGCAGCGAGCGGGGTACTTTATTTGTTTTCTTCCAGGATGTGGCAGCTAATGGCTGTCAGCGCTTTGCTCGGTATCGGGGCAGGATTGATTATTCCGCTTTCTACGGGATTGATTTCACGGTATTTTACGGGAGAGTATCGCGTCAGGCAGTTTGGCTATAGCTCTGCCATAACCAATATGACGCTGGTGGTGGCTACGGCTGTAACAGGTTATCTGGCAGAGGTGCACTGGCGTTTGCCTTTTGCCGTTTATCTGTTGCCGTTGATTTCTTTAGTTCTTTCGGCTTATTTAAAGAAGGATGCGGCTTCGGTAACAATCAAGCAGGTGGCGGCTATCATTCCTCCCATTCAATCTACGCCTGTAATCTCCGGTAAATATGGCATACACATACGCCATCTTGTTCAGTTAATGTTATTCTACGGGTTGGTTACTTACGTAGTTCTTGCGGTTACTTTTAACTTGCCTTTCTTGATGGAAGCGCATCACTTTTCAAGCGGTAATTCCGGGTTGATGATTTCTCTGTTTTTCCTTGCCATTATGGCTCCCGGATTTATGTTGGATAGTTTGGTGAAGCTTTTGGGGAATAAAACAAAACTTTACAGCCTTTTGGCTATTGCCATCGGATTACTGTTGATATGGATTTCGCCTACGGAATGGCTCATCGTGCCGGGATGTATTTTAGTAGGTTTGGGCTATGGCATCATCCAGCCTCTGATTTACGATAAGACAGTTGATACTGCTATCCCTCAGAAGACAACGCTTGCCCTTGCCTTTGTAATGGTGATGAATTATCTTGCCATACTGCTTTCTCCCTTCATCACAGACTTTTTCCAATGGATATTCCATACCGGTTCGCAAGAATTTCCGTTTATCTTCAATCTGTGCATAACAATATTGATTATGTATTGGGCGTATGCAAAAAAAGAAGAATTCCTGTTTAGTGATTAGCGATAATGCCATCCACGACATACGTTGGTTCGCTGTGGGTAGTGGGATGGGACGTTTCAAAACAACCGCCCTGGTCGATGGCGACATCCACAAGTACGGTTCCGGGCTTCATCATTTTCAGCATCTCCCTCGTAATCAGATGCGGCGCTTTATCGCCGGGGATAAGTACCGAACCTATCACCAAATCCACAGTAGGCAGTTCCATTTTAATATTGTGAAGCGAGGAATAGAGTGTTTTTACATTCTTGGGCAATACTTCGCTGAGATAACGCAGACGCGTCAGGTTGACATCCGTAATCATCACTTCCGCACCCATTCCCGCAGCCATTTGTGCGGCATTGGTACCGACTACGCCACCTCCTAAAATAAGCACACGCGCAGGGCGGACACCCGGTACGCCACCCATTAGCTTGCCCTTTCCGCCTTGCGGCTTTTCTAAAAAGCGGGCTCCCACCTGGGTAGCCATACGTCCTGCCACTTCACTCATGGGAGTAAGCAGTGGCAAGGAATGGTCATCCTTCTCTACGGTTTCATAGGCGATACATACGGCACCGCTCTCAATCATGGCTTCGGTCAGTAATTTATCGGCTGCAAAGTGGAAATAGGTAAATACCACTTGTCCCTTTTTAATCAGTTTGTACTCAGGTGCAATAGGCTCCTTCACTTTGACAATCATGTCGGCTATGGCATAAACGTCTTCAATGGCAGGTAGGATTTGCGCACCTACGGCGATGTAATCATCGTCAGAGAACCCGCTGTTTGCGCCGGCCGTTGCCTGCACATACACCGTATGACCTTTCTTCACCAACTCGGCTACTCCGGCAGGAGTCATTCCTACACGGTTCTCGTTGTTTTTGATTTCTTTGGGTACTCCGATAATCATAATGTCATCTGTTAATGGTTAAACATGTTGCAAGATAGTGATTTATCTTTCTCATTGTCATTTTGCACAGCGTGTTTTACAACAGAAAACGCCTGCTTTTTTCTCGTGTGTGACGGCAGGATTATTCTTTTTTGGTTAGGCGGAGAGAACTATTCTTTTTATATTTGCATGCATTAAAAAATAGGATATGAACTGTAAGAATATAAAATACCCGATACTTTTCTCTTTTTTGTTTTTTGCAGGCAGCATACAAGGTGGATATGCGCAAGAAGCGTCCGAGGTGGAAACCGGACCGGGCATACAGCAGGCATCTTTCACGCCCCCTTTCGATTTTCCGATTGTCTTTTCCGGTAACTTCGGCGAGATACGCTCCAATCACTTTCACGGCGGGCTGGACTTCAAGACCGGCGGAGCCATAGGCAAGCCTGTACATGCTTTGGCAGACGGGCATATCTCGCGCATCCGTGTGACGCACGGTTCGGGATATGTGCTCGATGTGGACTACGATAACGGTTATTCCACTATCAACCGCCACCTCAGCGCATTTGTGGGCGATATAGCCCGAAGGGTGAAAGACTTGCAGTATGAACAGGAAAGCTGGGAAGTGGAGATTACCCCCGAACCGGGGGAATATCCGGTAAAGGCGGGGCAGGTGATAGCCCTTAGCGGCAACACGGGTTACTCTTTCGGCCCTCACCTGCATCTGGATATGATTGAGTCGGCAACAGGAGATTATGTCGACCCGCTGCCTTTTTTTATGGAGAAGGTGAAGGACAATATCGCTCCCCGTGCCGAAGGTATCATTTTGTTTCCCCAACCGGGCAAAGGCGTGGTGAACGGAAAGCAGATACACCGGACTTTCCCTGTAAATCCTACCCAGCCTATTACTGCCTGGGGACTGATAGGTGCAGGAATCCGTGCCTATGACCATATGGACGGAGTGGGCAACCGCTACGGCGTGCATACCGTTATTCTCGAAGTGGACGGTGAAGAGGTGTTCCGCAGTGTGGTAGACCGTTTTGCTTACGAAGAAAACCGCTATATCAATTCATGGACGCACGGACAGTACATGAAGTCGTTCATCGAACCCGGCAACCGTCTGCGCATGCTGCATGCTTCCAACGGCAATCGGGGACTGGTGGAAATCAACGAAGAGCGTCCTTACCGATTTGTATATACGCTAAGCGATGCGTTAGGCAACACCTCGAAAGTCCGTTTCACCGTACAAGGAAAGAACACCGAAATTCACCCTGTGGAACATCGCGAGAAGTATGCTTTCAAGTGGGACAGGACCAACTATCTGCAGGAACCCGGCCTGGAATTGGTTGTACCGCGTGGAATGTTGTACGATGACGTTTGGCTGGACTATTCCGTACGTGCCGATAGCGGGGATGTGGCTTTTACTTATCAGTTGCACAATAAGCGTGTCCCTCTGCACGGAGCGTGCGAGATGCGCATCGGCTTGCGGCGCGACCGTCTGGAAGATAAATCGAAGTATTATGTAGCCGGCGTTACGGCGCGGGGCGGAAAATACAGTATAGGCGGCACTTACGAGGACGGTTTCATGAAAGTCCGTATCCGCGACCTGGGCACTTATACGGTAGCGGTAGATACCGTGCCGCCGGAGATAATTCCGCTCAACCCCGGACAGTGGGGGCGTACGGGGCGCATCACCCTCAAGGCCAAGGATAAAGAAACCGGAATAAACAGTTACCGCGGAACGATAGACGGGAAATACGCTCTGTTCGGCAAGCCCAATTCCATCAGCGGCAATCTGGTCTGCGAACTCGACCCGAAGCATGTAAAGAAAGGTGGCAGGCACACTGTGGAAATGACCGTAACCGACGGCCGTGGCAACCGGACTACCGAAGAGTTTCATTTTGTATGGTAACTTTTCACCTGTGACATTGCATTATCAAACAAACCATATAATAACAGAAGTATGAAAAAATTAACTCTCTCCGTCGCATTAGCGGTGGCAACTGTGGTAAACGCATTTGCCTGTACCAACCTCATTGTGGGTAAAAACGCCTCTGCAGACGGTTCTACAATTGTTTCCTATTCTGCCGACTCCTATGGATTGTTCGGCGAGTTATACCATTATCCCGCAGGCATGCACAAAAAGGGTACATGGATTGATGTGCACGAGTGGGACACCGGCAAGTACCTCGGCCGGATAGAACAGGCGCGCCAGACCTACAACGTCATCGGTAATATGAATGAATTCCAGCTTACTATCGGCGAGACAACCTTCGGCGGCCGTCCCGAACTGGTGGATACTACCGGTATCATCGATTACGGAAGTCTGATTTATCTCGGTCTGCAACGTTCCCGTACCGCCCGCGAAGCCATCAAGGTAATGACGGAACTCGTACAGGAATACGGTTATTACAGCAGCGGCGAGTCTTTCACGATTGCCGACCCCAACGAAATCTGGATTATGGAGATGATAGGCAAGGGTCCCGGTGTGCGTGGCGCTGTGTGGGTGGCTGTCCGCGTGCCCGATGATTGCATCTCCGCACATGCCAACCAAAGCCGTATCCACCAGTTCGATATGAACGACAAGAACAACTGCATGTATTCTCCCGATGTCATTTCTTTTGCCCGCGAGAAAGGTTATTTCGATGGAGTAAACAAGGACTTCAGCTTCGCTAAGGCCTATGCGCCGCTCGATTTTGGCGCTCGCCGTTATTGTGAAGCCCGCGTATGGAGCTATTTCAATATGTTTACCGCCCGAGGCAACGAGTTCTTACCTTATATATTAGGCGATACCGATACACCGATGCCGCTTTTCGTGAAGCCCGACCGTAAAATCTCCGTACAGGACGTAAAGAATGCCATGCGCGACCATTACGAAGGTACTCCTCTCGACATCAGCAAAGATTTCGGCGCCGGACTGTATCACACTCCTTACCGCCTTTCACCCCTTTCCTTCAAGGTAGGCGACAAGGAATATTTCAACGAACGCCCCATTTCCACCCAGCAGAGCGGTTTCGTGTTCGTGGCGCAGATGCGCTCCACCTTGCCCGATGCCATAGGCGGCGTACTGTGGTTCGGTACGGACGATGCCAACATGACCGTGTTCACTCCCGTATACTGCTGTACGGATAAGGTTCCCGTATGCTATTCGCGTGCAGACGGTGCGGACTACATCACATTCTCCTGGAACTCTTCTTTCTGGATTTTCAACTGGGTTGCCAACATGGTATATCCCCGTTACGACCTTATGATCGGCGATGTGCGTGCCACGCAGGCCGAACTCGAAAACACTTTCAACGATGCGCAGGAAGGTATCGAGTCTGCCGCCGCCAAACTTTTGGAGAAAGACCCTGCCAAAGCGAAAGCATTCCTGACAAACTATACTAATATGACGGCGCAGAGTACTTTCGACACCTGGAAACGTTTGGGCGAATTCATCATCGTGAAATACAACGACGGAGTTGTCCGCAAGATGAAAGACGGAAAGTTTGAGCGCAATGCCATAGGCCAGCCTGCCGGTGTGGAACGTCCGGGTTATCCGAAGGAATTTCTGGAAGAATATGTAAAACAAACGGGCGACCGCTATAAAATGCCCGATTGATTAGGATATTCAAACTTATTCTTTTACATTTGTGACAGAACAGAAAATGAAGTATTAACCTTTAATATAAAAAAAGTCTTATGGAAAATCAAGAGTTGATTAAACAGGTGACTGAGAAAGCCGAAAAGTGGCTTACCCCGGCATACGATGCCGAAACTCAGGCTGAAGTGAAACGAATGTTGGAAAATCCAGATAAAACCGAACTGATAGAGTGCTTTTATAAAGACCTGGAATTCGGAACGGGCGGTCTGCGCGGCATCATGGGTGCAGGCAGCAACCGCATGAATATCTATACGGTAGGTGCGGCTACTCAGGGATTGGCAAACTATCTGAACAAATGCTTCAAGGACAAAGGGCAAATCTCCGTTGTGGTGGGTCACGACTGCCGTAACAACAGCCGCAAGTTCGCCGAAATCTCTGCCGATATTTTCTCGGCAAACGGTATCAAGGTTTATCTCTTCGAGGATTTGCGTCCTACTCCGGAAGTTTCCTTCGCTATCCGCCACCTCGGTTGCCAAAGCGGTATCAACCTGACTGCAAGCCACAACCCGAAAGAATACAACGGCTACAAGGCTTATTGGGATGACGGTGCACAGGTACTTGCTCCGCACGACACAGCCATTATCGATGAAGTAAACAAGGTAACCGTTGAGGATATCAAGTTCAAAGGCAACAAAGATTTGATTCAGATTATCGGTGAAGATGTAGACAAGGTATATCTGGACAAGGTTCATACCCTTTCTATCGACCCGGAAGTAATCAAGCGTCAGAAAGACCTCAGCATCGTTTATACTCCGCTTCACGGCGCGGGCAGAACGCTCATTCCCGCTTCTCTGAAAGAATGGGGCTTTGAGAATGTACACTGCGTGCCCGAACAGATGGTGAAGAGCGGTGACTTCCCGACAGTGGTTTCTCCGAATCCCGAAAACGCGGAAGCGCTTTCCATGGCAATTGAACTTGCCAAGAAGATAGACGCCGACATCGTGATGGCAAGCGACCCGGATGCCGACCGCGTAGGTATGGCTTGCAAGGACGACAAGGGCGAATGGGTGCTGATTAACGGTAACCAGACCTGCCTGCTCTTCCTGTACTATATTATCAAGAACCGTATCGCAACCGGCAAGATGCAGCCTACGGACTTTATCGTAAAGACCATTGTGACTACCGAACTTATCAAGGCCGTTGCCGATAAGAACAAGATTGAGATGCTCGACTGCTATACCGGTTTCAAATGGATTGCACGTGAAATCCGTCTGCGCGAAGGCAAGCAACAATACATCGGCGGCGGTGAAGAAAGCTACGGCTTCCTTGCCGAAGACTTCGTTCGCGATAAAGATGCCGTTTCCGCTTGTTCATTGTTGGCGGAAATCTGTGCATGGGCCAAAGACCAGGGCAAGACGCTGTATGACATCCTGATGGACATCTACGTAGAGTACGGTTTCTCCAAAGAAACTACCGTCAACGTAGTGAAGCCGGGTAAGAGCGGCGCCGATGAAATCAAGGCTATGATGGATAACTTCCGCGCCAACCCGCCGAAAGAAATCGGTGGCTCTGCCGTTTCTTTGACTAAGGACTACAAGACGCTGAAGGCTACCGATGCCAAAGGCAATGTAACCGCTTTGGATATGCCCGAAACATCCAATGTGCTTCAGTACTTTACGGAAGACGGTACGAAGATTTCCGTTCGTCCCTCGGGTACGGAACCTAAGATTAAGTTCTATATCGAGGTGAAAGGCGAAATGGGATGTCCTAAGTGCTATGCCAGCGCAAATGCCGAGGCTGAAAAGAAAGTGGAGGCAGTGCGCAAATCACTCGGTATCTAAGACTGTTTGATTTTCATATATGGAAAGGTGCAAGTGGCAGGAAGCTGCTTGCACCTTTTGTTTTTGCAGTGCGGGCAGGTGATAAGCCGGAATATATTAAGTTTCTTTTATATTCTTTATACCGGTTGGCAAATCAATTCCCGTTAAATGCTGTTCTTATATGCAACAGCATCCTACAGTTAACAGATAGTACTACAGATTGCGGTTGCACGCCGATTGGTTGATGTGAATGAGAGTCGTTTCATTCGTAGTTGTTCGTTTGCGAGTGCGTGTTTTCCGCAATCTGTTTTTTTTTTGCAGTTTGATTTCCCCGCTTTCATAGTCGGCTATGAATCCTACCATTAATCCGCTGGGATAAGGCCAGGGCTGGCTGCCGAAATAAGTGATGTTTTTCACCCTTAGCCCCGTTTCTTCCATAACTTCCCGCTCTACGCATTGTTCCAACGTTTCGCCCGTTTCGAGGAAGCCGGCTACCAGCCCGTGGAACGTGCCGCGGAAGTTGCGTGCATGTACCAGCAATATTTCTTTGCCTTTCCGTATCAGCACGATGATAGCCGTAGAAACGGGAGGATACATCTCATTGCCGCACTCCGGGCATTTCTTCATGATAGGAGTCTGCTGTTCCATAGGAGTGCCGCATACGGGACAGAAACGGCTGTGGCTGTCCCAATAGAGTATCTGGAATGCTTTTCCCGCTGCCTGGTAATCTGCCAATGGCAGGTAGTCGTAAGAAGCGCGCAAGCCTGTCATTACCCATTCTTCGGTTTCGGGTACGGGCTGTCCGAGTGCGCAAGCCTTTACTTTCTTTCCGCCGGTCAGAGTTACCTCGTGTATTTTGCATCCCGCTACGGGTGTTACAGGAGGGGTTACTCCATGAGGTATACCGTATTTGTTCTCTCCGTTTGTTGTGTACTCTTTCTTCAGCAGCAGCTGGTCTTTGAAAAAGACGAACCACTGCATGGATTGTTCCATTTCCGTAGTTTCCATTCTTCTGTTAATGCTGAATATTATTTATATAAACTGTGGAGCGGCTTATGCCCCGGCGCCGCAGGATACCTTGCCGGATGAATTTGTTCAGTTCATCGATGGCTGCATGCCTTGTCAGCCCGGTCAGGTGAATATATTCGTTTTTGGTGATACAAACATTTTCCTGCAGAAACAGCATCAGCCTTTCTTTCCTTGTTTCTTCTGTAGTTTCCGTTTTCTTCGATTTCTTAGTCGGAGAATGTGTCCTTTCCAGTTTCATTCTCTGTCTGATTTTCTTGCGGAATGTGTTGCTGATACGCAAATGCACGTTTTGAAAACGGACAGATTCGGACCTGATTTTCTTTTTCTCATCATCGGTATCCTGAGTGCATTTCAATGAAGTGCTGAAAAATCCCAACTCTCCGAGTTCTACAATGTTGCCGTTGGCAAGCAGGTCGCACAGTTCGTCGATGCAAGCGTCCAGTGCCGCCCCTATAATGTTTTTGGGCAGATGCTGAAACATAGCAACGTGTTCTACAAACTCTTTTTGGGTATAAGTTTCTTTAGGACATATACGGGCATGGAGAGATTTTTTTTCCTCGCTTCCGTTAGGAGAGGGAGTTTCGTAAAGGTCATAGTATGCACTCATGAATAAATTGTTTTGCCACTGCAATGAATAATTTCCATCCCTGCAATGAGTTGTTTTTTTCTTACTAAGAAGTAATCGTCCGATAGTAGTTTCTCTTTCGTCCGACAGATGTGTAATTTTCGTCCGACATCTGTCGGACGAAAGAAAAACAGATGTCGGACGGAAAGTCCTTACTATGCAAAGATATAGTTTTTAATGATAGGATAACAGTTATTGGGAGAGTATTATTTTATTCTTAACACTCTGATTCCTGTAAACTTCTTATTCCTTTTCAGCATCTGTGCCAATGGCTCTTGGGAGATCCGGAGAGCGACTTTTCTATTTCTTCAATCTTGCTGATGTTTTCGGGAGAAGACTCCAGGTGTTTGTATGCTTTGGAGTGCGCAGACATGAAGTTGAGGGACAGCCTTACCGTATCGGGGCTGTTGGCGGCGGTTATGTCTTCCATGAAACCATGTCTGACGCCGTTGTTCACCCAATCGGCAATGTAGTGCAGGCGGGAAGTGTAACCGTCGATTTTGCCGTCGCGATAGCGGATGCTTTGCAGGGTGCGTGCGTAGTCGGCATTGTCTATCGTGCCATTCTTGACGGGAGAAAGTGACAGGGCAAGCACATACTCCACAAAAGTGGTGCAATCCACTTCGTCGAAGTTGACTACGAGTTTTTCTTCTTCATTCACTTCCAGCGTATGTGCCACGTAGGGAGTCTTGAGGAAATTCAAACCGTATTTCAGCATGGCATTGTCCGTTTCCTGTGCGGAAACGGACGATGCTATTGCCAAAGTACAGAAAACGCAAGGCAAGGTACGGAATATACAGTAGAACCTGTTAAATAAAATCTGGGATATGCCGGATAACGTTTTCATAGCTGGACAGCTTTAATATCTATATATCAAACTCTTGAAATCCGTTCCCTTGTCGAACGGTACAATCGCGAAACCGTAGCTGATGGCATTCTGTCTGCCGGGACGTATCAGATAAGGTTCGTGCGCCAAAGCTCCCCAACTGTCGTCACCGCCTACGCCCATCATGCGGTAGTCTATGAAGAGATCTACGGACGGTTCCGGCTGCGGGTCGGTGAGATGGCGGTGATTGGTCTTTTCGGTGCGGGGAGAGCCGTTCTCGATAGATTCACCGCTATCCAGGCTTTCCAGCGGATAGTTGGATACGTTCATTTCGAAAGTGCGGTCGGCAACAAACAGCAGACCTTCTTTTGCTTTGCTGGTGAGGGTGCACCAATAGATGTCCGTGCGGTGGTTGTTTTCTTGCGGACGGACATAAGGCTCGTACATATCTTGGATACCCGATGTGTATTCGCCGATGAACTGTGAGGTGCGGCGGTCGCGGTAATTCTCTTCCGGACCCCGGCCGTAGTAGGTCAGCGAGGTGATGCGGGCGGGTAGCTGCATACGCAGTCCCACACGCGGTATCATCGGTGTTTGGGCGTTCTCTGCAACGAAATGGTTGTCTACCTTGATAACGCCGTTGCCGTATACCTTATACGTTATATCCCAGCGGGCATCGGTCTGCGGGAAGCGGTAGGTCACTTTTACAGCCGTAGTATCTTTGTCGCGCACTACGTTGAAGCTTTCGGCTTTCGGCTCCTGATAGCTGGCCTCTTTCCACGCTTTCAAACGTGCGGGAAGTTTGGCTCCGTAATCATTGTCGGTGGGGGCGCGCCAGAAGAAGGGGCGGGGACCTTGCCCGTTATGGATGTACTCCTGCTTCTTGTATCGGTAAGATACCAGCAGGCCGCTTTGCTTGTCGAAGGTTGCCTTGAAGTGCGGACCGGAGAAAACAACTTGCCGGTCGTCTTCTTCCGAACCGGCGAATGCCTGTTTCGGGGCATCTTCCTTATGGAAAGTATGCACATAGGTCTGTTCACGGGCAATGACCGTACCCGCCGGAAGGAACGGTTCGGGAGTACGGATAGCGGCATAGAACTCTATGCGTACGTCGCCGGTCGAGTTGTTGGTGGCGGGAATGCCGTTGAGGAACGGACTGGTGACGGTTTGTCCCGGTTCGGCCTTGATGTCTTTGATTCGGCCTTTGTAAATCTCTTTGCCGTGGTGGCGGACGATGTAATGGAAGTCGTATTTGTCGAGATTGGTGAAGGAGAAATCATTGCGTATCTTTACGACAGAAGCTGCCGGGTCGAAGTCGAAGAACTTGATGTTCTGATACACCTTTCCCATTTCCTCGGTCTGCGGCTTGACGTTGCGGTCGGGATATACTATACCGTTGATACAGAAGTCACCGTCGGACGGGGTGCCGTACTCGCCGTAGTCGCCGCCGTATGCCCAGTATTTACGGCCGTCAGCGGTCTTGGCGGCAAGTCCCTGGTCTACCCAGTCCCAAATACAGCCGCCTTGCAGGATGGGGTATTTCTCGATGATGTTCCAGCAATCCTGGAAATTGCCGAGGCTGTTGCCCATGGCATGGGCATATTCGCAGAGGATGAGCGGGCGGGTCATTTCAGGGTTCTGTGCGTATTTCTCGATACGGGCGGGACTGTGGTACATGGGGCAGAAGATGTCCGTGTTCCATTCCAGCAGGGCGCGTTCGTATTGCACGGGACGGCTGTCCAATGCTTTCAGCGTATTGTAGGTGACGTAGAAGTTCAGGCCGTTTCCCGCTTCGTTGCCAAGCGACCAGGTGATGATGCAGGGATGGTTCTTGTCGCGCTCGTACATGTTCATGGTACGGTCTATATGCGCTTTTGTAAACAGCGGGTTATTACCCAGCGTGCCGCCTACGTTCAGATTGTAGCCCATTCCGTGGCTCTCGATATTGGCTTCGTCTATGACGTAGAAGCCATATTGGTCGCACAGTTCATAGAAACGTTCCTGCTGCGGGTAGTGGCAGGTACGGATCGTGTTTATGTTGTACCGCTTCCAAAGTTCGAAATCTTTCAGCATAAGCTCTTCGGGAACGAAATGGCCGGTGTATTCATTATGCTCGTGGTAGTTGACGCCTTTTACGAGGATAGGTTTGCCGTTTACCATCAGTTGCTTGTCTTTTATCTCTACGGTGCGGAACCCTA
>PPYF01545122.1_pt1 | contig 21301 bp, 22 predicted proteins | sample 1559871 | NCBI WGS metagenome assembly PPYF01 (sample SAMN08240021, study PRJNA423297) | Human gut metagenome, whole genome shotgun sequencing project.
AAATAGTACGCGACTGCCCATGGAATCGCCCCAACAACAGCGCCGATTGTTGCACCGATCACGCCACCTCCAACGCTTCCCTTTTTTATATCATTGTTGTTTTTTAACATACTGTTTTCGATTGAATTTGCGCAGGCGTCATGCATCCCAATACATAATTACCGACTTTTATTATTTGACAATGATTTCCATTAAAAGCATTTTTACAGCGACTACAATAATCCGCTCCCTGCACTTGATTTTCAGAAAGTTTATGAAAAATTGCATCCAATGCTGGCTTCAGTTTTTTCATCGTGCCAAGATGATCCAGAAAAATGATTTCGATAAGATCCTGCGTAATATTGATTTGCTGAATAGAATATTGTTTATTAAATTCAGTATCTGAAAGAACCTCCTTAATCTTTTCAACTGCTACAGCGTCCGCAATAGACACGGCGATGCCTGCCGCCTTCCAGCCGACACCCTCATGAAGTGTTACAATATAGTTTTTATATTTACCATATGCAACTCCGTGACTTATTTTAAAACCCAGCTCCGTGGAATACTTTTTCAAACTTCTTCCAATCATAAAACAACGCTCCCTTGAATATATGTAATTTTTTCCAAAAAACGCTCCTGTTCTTTATGATGTCAATCTAAAAAATTGTCGAAAAATAATGTGGAGTGTTTTTCTCTTATGCAGTATTATATCTAATGCTACAAATACAGTCAAATTTTGACACTGCAAACGATTTTTTCATTGCCTATAGAGACGCCTTTAGAAGATGTTTACCGTTCAGGATGCTCTTTTGTTACATTGATGATACGGTTATCTCAATTTCTTCTTTCTTTAGCGGACGGTTTTGAGTAAGGGCCTCATTAAAAAGTTGTCTCAGTGCAGATTTTCGTTTTTCCTTGGGAAGCGTGTTGTTTATCTTATCTCTGAGTGGCAGCATCCATTCGAGAATCGCATCAAGATTATCGGGCAGCATATTTTCAATGCGTTCCTTGAACTCCACCGTGGCGGTAGGAGAAATTCCGCCGCTGGAAATACCGATGCAAAAATGCTCGGTGGAAACGACAGACGGAAAAATGATGTCGCAAAATTCAGGCATATCCACCGCATTAACAGGGATCTGCCGTTTTTTGCATTCGGCATAAATCGTGGCAGTTGTCTTTTTGTCCTCTGCGATTATGACAAAAGCCGGTGCTATGTCCAAATCTTTTTCGCAAAAAGAACGCTCTTCCCAAGTAATACCATTAATCTGTTTTATGGGATCGCTGATCTTTTGAGAAATAACGGTGATCCTTGGAGAAAAGGGCTTTAGCTTTTCAATTCGCTGTAGGGTAAACGCACCTCCGCCGAATATGAGTACTTTCTTATCCTTTAAATCGAAAAATAGTGGAAAATGTGTCATAGCTTTCCCTCCGTGTTTTTATAAAAATATTCGCAAATGCCATCTTTTTCGAAAGATACAATATCTACCCCGAACACATCGGGGATGATCGCGCTTTGTAAAATCTCTTTCGGTGTGCCAGCCGTCCTGATGACACCATCCTGCAGAACGGCAATGCGATCAGATACTTTCAGAGAGGAAAGAATGTCGTGAGAAACGGTTAAAACGGTTTTTCCTTTTTCGGTTAAATCCTTTAAAAGTTCCGTGATTTTAAATTGCTGAGAAATATCAAGATAGGTGGTCGGCTCATCCAGCATAATAACACTTGCCTCCTGACAAAGTGCCATGGCAATATATACCTTTTGCCGCATACCGCCCGAAAGCTCTGACAAGGGCAGATCTGCAAGCTCGTTAATGCCCATTGTTATCATAGCTGTTTTTGCCGCAGCGTAGTCGCACCTGCGATATTTTCTCGGATAAGAAAGATACGGAAACCGTCCGTGAAGCACCATTCTTGATACGGTGATGTCGGGAATGTTTTTCCCTTGGGACAGATAGGCGATTTTTTGTGCTCGGATATTTTCGGGAAGCTCCTGCACCGATACGCCGTCTATTTTGATTTCACCGTTTTGAATCGGCAGCATACCAATGACGGATTTAAGCAATGTGCTTTTGCCGCTGCCGTTGGGTCCGATAAGTGTTGTGATTTTCCCTTTTTCACAGTTAAGAGAAACATTGTGCAAAATCTCATTTCCGGCATACCCCGTGCAAAGAGAAAATATTTCTAACATTTTTTATATCCTCCCTTCATACGAACAAGCATCATAACGAACACAGGACCACCGATGATTGCCATCAGAATACCGACTGGCAATTCGTATGGCATAAACAAAAGCCGTGAAAGTGTATCGCAAAGGCAGACAAAACCGCCGCCCATAACAGCAGAAAGCGGGATAAGCCTTCGGCTTTCATTCCCTGTAAGCCATCTTACAAAATGGGGAACGATCAGTCCTACAAAGCCGAGCAGTCCCGTGAAACTGACTGCTGATCCTGCCAAAAGAGCGGCAAGAATCAAAAATACGATGCGGTACTTTTGGGCTTTCAAACCAACACTTTTGGCCGTTTCATCACCCAAGGCAACTACATCCAATTCATTAAATAGTGTGAAGAGGATGATCAGCGACAACACGATCATTACTGCGGCAGGAAGCAGTCTTGTATATGAAATCGAGGAAAAACTGCCCACTCTAAATTCGGTAGTCAGCATTGCCACATCATTATCCAGTACCGACAACGACTCACTGAACGCACTGAGGATACTATTCAGCGCTACACCACCTAAAATGACGGTGGTTTTCGAGGCGTTTGTACGGGAAGCGAATAGCGAGATCATGAGCACCGCCAAAAGACTGCCACCAAAGGCAAAGGCGGACACCGCCCAGCCGGAGAGGATTCCCAATGAGCAGCACAGTGTTACACCAAAGCCTGCACCGGCGTTGACACCGATAATGCTTGGAGATGCCAGCTTGTTGGAAAGTACATTTTGCAGTACCGCGCCCGAAACCGCAAGGGCGGCTCCCGAAAGGAAGGACGCAAGCACCCTCGGCAAACGGGAGTAATAAAAGATATTTGCGTTTGTACTTTCTGCTTGACCAAAAAGGATTTGGAATATTTTTATCGGTGAAAGCAGCCGGTTTCCGAGCATCATACCCAAAAACGCGATCAGCGTACAGGCAAGGAAGCTTCCAAAAAGGATCGTTATGAACCGTTTATTCTTCATAAAGGATCTTCTCCAGTTTTTCATAAGCCTCGGCAAAGCGTGCGTTGGGTTTTAAATTATACAACTGCTTATCCATATAATAGACCTTGCCGTTTTTAACGGCATCCAGTTCGTACCACAACGGATTTTCCTTGAACATGTTTTCAACAGCGATTTTCACTCCCTCGGTATCATCGCCCGTTTCGATAAAGAAAAGCTTATCGGGATTTTTCAAAAGAATACTCTCGATACTCAGGTTATCCAGCAGCATACTATCGCTGTCGGCGATGTTGATACAGCCAAAATCCCGAAGCATTCCTCCGAGCATGGTATCCTCACTGTTCTTTGCCCGAATGCTTGCGGCAGAGGCACGCATCACCAATACAGTTTGCGGCTTGTCCTCTGTGTGTTTTGCAAGGACAGCATTGATCATATTCTGCTGTACTATGCCATATTTCTCATAATATTCAGATCTTCCGGTGATATCAGTCATAATTTTAAGCACATGAAGGTAAGACGCAAAATCTCCCACATCAAAATAGGCAACGGTAATACCGGCGCTTTCAAGTGTTTCTCGCATTTCAAGATGCTTTGAAAGCTTTGAGCTTGCAAAGACAAGTGTTGGTTTTGCGGCAAGCAGTTCCTCTTTGCTGGGCTTATGGGTGGAGCCTAAATTGATGACCTCTTCGGAAAGCGGGAGCGAAAAATCCTCCCAGGCATCATCGGCTGTGGCACAGATCGTACCACCGGCGAGCATCCACAGATCTGCAAAGCTTCCAAGCAAGGAGGCGACACGGTCACAGTTTCCTGCGATTACTCTTCGCCCTAAATCGTCTGTAAATGTGTATCCGTCCGGATTTTCTTTTACCGTGTCGCAACCGCTGACCGTAACAAGCAGAGTGATCACTGTAAAGATCGATAATATTTTTCTCATAATCGTTTCCCTTTTGATAAAGACTGCCCGACACTTTCGTGTCGGGCAGTACTGTTTAGCAGCTTGCGCCGCCCTTTACCGTTTTGGCGAGTATTTCAGTTCTATTGATCTCGGAGTGGAGTAATTGATCCTCGACATATTCAAAGCCAAGACGGGCAACGGTATCAGCAAAACGCTCACCGGTGATACCATCATTGCGGAAGAACAGGATCGCACGCTCAACGGTATCCAACACCTCTTCCTCACTGGTAAAAATTTTGGAAAGCGGAATCCCGTTTGCCATTTTCTTACCCCAACGACCGCCGATGTAGATTTTAAAGCCGTTGGTGTATTCCTCGGTAACACCGAAGGGACATTTTCCCTTACAGCGGCCGCAGCCGTTGCAGGCATCGGGATTCACCACAAGTTTACCATTTTCCATTGTTGCAACTTTGATGGGGCAGGCATTTTCAACCTGGCATACCTTACAGCCACGGCATTTGGAGAAATCAAACATGGGTAAACGCTGACCGATAATTCCAAGATCATTCAGGTCAGGCTTTACGCAGTTGTTGGGACAACCGCCTACAGCAATTTTGAATTTATGAGGCAGAGTTACATCGTGATACCCCTTATAGAATCTTTCGTGGATTTTTTCGGAAAGATCAAAGGTGTCGATAAGACCATACTGGCAGGTGGTACCCTTGCAAGAAACCACGGGACGAACCAAAGAACCTGTGCCGCCCGTTTCCAAACCATGCTCAGCAAGGAAAGCAATCAAAGCATCAATATTCTCATATTTTACGCCCTGTATTTCCATCGTAAGGCGAGAGGTCATAGCTACCTCGCCGCTGCCAAAACGCTCGGCGCTCTCTGCTACGGCGTAATGCTCGGCAACGGTTATCTTTCCGTTGCGGGTAATAACACGCACATTGAACACATCGGGGAAGCGTTTGTCTTGTAAGCAGCCGAGTCCCTTGACCCGCTTAATCTCATCAGCAGGAAGCTTACCGCCTTCGGGCAATGCGCGTTTAATGACATTGAAGGTCGCACCGCCTTCTAACACACGAGTTCCCGTAAAGCCGAGAGCCTTCAGCTTGTTTTGAATAAGGTAGCCTCTCTTACCTCTAGCACATACAAGCAAGAGCTTGGCCTCTTTTTCGTATTTCTCTGCTTCCTCAGCCGCTTTGGTCAAGTCAAACCAAGTGGCACCAGGAATGGTGAAGGTAGGATGTGCATCGATCAGGGTGTAGCCTTTCGCTTTACCCTCGGCATATTCCATAGGGGTGAAGCTTTCAATTCTACCGCTGATCTTATTCATCAGTACACCGCAAGCGGCGGCAAAGGGATGAATTGCCGTAGAGAACGGAGGCGCATAGGAGAAGTCCATAGTAATGAAATCTTCGACCTTGAGACCTGCGGTAATTCCCACAACGGCAATGTCCACCATTTTATCCACGGAACCAGCACCAACGATTTGTGCGCCGAGTAGCTTGTGTGTGGCTTTATCTGCAATCAATTTCGTAATAAAAATATCCGAATCGGGATAATAATGCGCTTTGTCATCACTGACCGTAAGCACGGTGATGACATTAAAACCCTCATCCTTTGCCTGCTGTTCGGTAAGACCTGTTTTTGCGGCACTTAAATCCTTTGCGAGCTTAACAACACCCGTGCCAAGACAGCCCTTGTATTCAGCGGCATCGCCGCCGAGAGTGAGCGCCAATGCTCTGCCTGCAATATTAGCGGTAGAGCCCATTGCCGACCACTGTGCTTTGCCGGTGATACGGTTTTTCACCATAGCACAGTCGCCTACGGCATATATATCGGCAAGGTTGGTTTTGGCATATTCATCTGTAAGGATACACCCCTTTTCCATTGCAATGCCGCTGTCTGCAAGGAATCTTGTGGCAGGACGGATACCGACAGAAAGCACCACCATATCGGAAGAAATGTCACCTGCGGAAGTTTTGACCCCGCTTACCTTGCCATCACCGACAATAGAATTCAGCGCTGTGCCTACAAGAATACGAAGCCCTTTTTCTTGCAGCTTTCTGCGAATAAAGTCCGCCATTTCTGCATCGAAAATGTTGGGCATAAGCTGATGAGCCATATCGATAAGGGTCACGGAAAGACCTTTCTCCATCAGGTTCTCTGCCATCTCAAGACCGATAAAGCCTCCGCCTACTACAACTGCCTTTTTGCAGTTTTCGACATAGCTTCTCATATTGATCGCATCTTCGGGAACACGCACGGTAAATACGCCGTTAAGCTCGATGCCGGGAACAGGAGGAACAACAGGCTCTGCGCCAGCGGCAATTACCAGGCTATCATAAGACACCTGCTCGCCGTGAACGGTAACGGTTTTCGCTTGCGCATCGATTGCAGTAACTTCACTTTCGGTATGTACGGTAACACCAGTAAGCCTCATAAATTTCTGAGGCGTGTTGACGATCAGCTCTTCCTCGGTTTCGATCGCACCGCCCACATAATACGGCAGTCCACAGCCCGCATAGGAAATATCCTTGGATTTGGTATAGATCACTACTTCTGCCTGCGGGTTTTCTCTTTTCAGCTTTGCGGCGGTTTTTGTGCCTGCCGCAACACCGCCTATAATAACGACCTTCATAAATGGAATCTCCTTTATGGAAAAATTTTTTTCACTTGATGATATCACGGATTTATGATAAAATCAAATTATCATTTATTATTATAAGATAATATGAGATTATGAGATGCCTATGTTAGATTACCGAATCAAAACCTTTATAACCTTATACAATGAGATGAATTACCGAAAGACGGCTGAGAAGTTGAATATGACGCAGCCGGGCGTTACACAGCATATTCATTACATTGAGAATTACTATGGGGTAAAGCTATTCTCTTATAACGGCAAAACCCTTTCAAGAACGCCCAATGCCGAGATCCTCAAACGGCATATTGACAGCATTCTGTCGGAGGAGAGAGAAACGATAAGGGAGTTCTCTCAAAAAGAAAAAACCGTGTTAAATATCGGTGCCACCAAAACCATCGGCGAATTTGTGTTGGTTCCTGTTGTGCGAGAGTTTTTAAGGGACGAAAATAACAGCGTCAATCTTGTGGTGGATAACACCGAAAATCTTTTGCGGAGTCTTGAAAATGCTGAACTTGATTTTGCGGTAGTGGAAGGCGTGTTTGATAAAACCAAATATCCGTACCATCTTTACAAGAAGGAGCATTTTGTGGGGATCTGTTCAAAATCGCATCCCTTTGCCGGTAAGACCATCAGTCTCAAGGAGATATTCCGTGAGACGCTTATTGTAAGAGAGTCGGGTTCCGGTACAAGACGGCTTTTGGAGCAGGCGATTTCAGAAAACGGGTTTTCTTTGGATTGCTTTCATAGGGTCATTTCGGTCAGCAACTTTTCGGTGATCTCCGATATGGTGATGAAAAACAATGCCATAACCTTTGCTTATGAGCCGGTGGCAAAAAGCAAAAAAGACCTTGCAGTCTTTGAAGTGGACGATATGCAGATAAAAGGCGAGTTCAATTTCGTGTACTGCAACAGCCGAATTGCTAAAGAAAAAATTGATCTGCTGTTTTGGGGCAGAAAATAACTCATACAGAATCCTGATTCTCCGGCAACGAACTGCAGCAGGCAGAGGGAGATATTCTTCAATATTACCAGACCATCTCCTTTCACTTCTTAACCTTTTTAACCGTGCTTCTGTAATCCAGGCCTTAACAAGCTCCTGAATCAGTTCCTCTTTTGTCATAGCTTCGAGATCTTCCAAATTTTTTTCCTTTGAAGCTTTGATCCCTCTGCAGGTTTCATTTGCGTTCTTCGGAGGAAGTTTATTTGTGTACCGATGCTTCATAATTTGTCAGCTCGCCGTCATAGATGCGGCGACCAATGTCCAGTCGTTCTTCTACTGTGTACTTCATGATATACTTCCTGTTCATCTTGGTAGCATGTTTGTCCACGGTCCTTTTCCCTTGCATATATTATACACTCTGCCCGTGTCCGGTTTCTACCCCTCCGTGTCCAGTTTTAGTTTACCACTTCACCAATGAGATTGCCCCATAATGAGAAAATATTTGCAGCTATTTATTTCAGAAGAATTTGACCCTCTAAAAAAACATCATTTATTATTTACAATAAATATATATTGTAGTAAAATAGTGAACTGAAAAGTTCTACAAATATAATTATACTAATATTTTAATCAATATAGAAGGATAGAATTATGGAATACAAAGAAAAAATTCGCATCGTAAATATCGTATTCACCGTTGTTATCATATTAACATTATTAGCCGCTGTCGGAATGTTTATATACGGATTGATTGATATGCAAACACAGAATGCCAATCTCAATTTTGAGGATGATAAAGATAAGTTTTCATACGCTTTTCGTTTTATGGGTATTGTCGCTTTTATTTTTATGCTATTACCTATCTTTATAGCTGAATGCGATTTGTTTTTCGATGCAAGATATTTTGTTCAGCCGAAATCATACAGAGATAAATTTAAGACAGCTCTTAATATCTTATTCGGTATTTTCAGCGTTACAACCATATTGGCTTTCATAGTTCTCACAATAGTAGGGATAAACTTTGAAGATATATTATTTAATTGGCTTATCGGATTTTTATGTTATATTTTTCTGAGAATTATATATATCATTTATGCAACAGTAAAAAACAGACGTGAGAACAAGTATTATCTTGATACATAATACAGTAGTCAACAAAAACTGGACACGAAAATTAAAATACGAGTCAAATTAGAATTTAAAATTAAACAGCAATATTCATAGAATATGACTCTCTGAACTGCTTCGGTGTCAGGTAGCTCAAAGGGTAGGCAGGGCGCTGCTCATAAAAGAAAGTGATATACTCAGCAATTTCCTGTTTAATCTTATTGTTGTCTGTCACATGGAAATCCGTGAACAGCTCGGCTTTCACCCAACCGTTGATGGCCTCCATCGCGGCATTATCAGTGGGTATTCCGCCGCGAGACACTGCAACAGCTGAACTGCTAAAGAAAAAATTGATCTGCTGTTTTGCTAAAACACAAGCTGTTCCGACAACTGCCGAAGAATTCGCGTTTATATGATACCGCTGGACACGTCGCAAAAGAAGACATGCTTCCAAAAAAACACCAAACGCCGACCGGAAACATTATTCTCCTCTATCCGGCAAGACGCCAACCGTTACACTTTCGTCCAAATTTAAAAGTTCAAGTACAAAATAATTCAGTCCCTCAAGTTCCGGATTTTCCTGATCAATTATTTGGTAATCATAATAGACCTGATAGTATCGGTTGTACATTTGATCAGCATTGTCTTTTGATAGTACAATAACCTCTATATATTTTATCTCCGGCATTACATACCATTCGGTTTTTTTACCAAATTCGATATGTTCTCCTCCGCCTGCAGTAGTATCAATATCAGCCGTGGTGTATCCATCGCATTTGAAAAAAGAAAAAACATTTTCAATTTGGTTGTTAAACTCTTTCTCCTCTCTGACTTTTTGAGAAAACAACTTACAAAACCCATCTGTGTCTTTTTCTGTAAGGCAGCGAATAATCTCCTCAGACATAGATTCAATTTTTTCGCTCTCTTCCGTTGTTAATTTTGAAAGTTGTCCAGCGCGTAGGTCAGAGATGCTGCATGACGTCAGGACAAATATACAGAGGGAGAGTAAAAGCACTACTGTTTTCTTAATCATAAAAAACACCTCCTTAAAATGATACTATGAAGGTATGTTTGCATCTTATCATGTTTTTGGTTTTTTCAAAGGAAAGTTCTTTGCATCCATACGATCAACCATCGCTTTTGCGTCCTGGACCCCGAAAAAAGTCGGTAGTGCTGCGGAGACGTTGCAAAACAGACAAAGCCTCGCATGACCCTTTTTGGAAAGGAGGAGCAGCGGTGTGCGTGAGCCGTCGACTTTTCTCAAAAGAAAAGCCGTTGCGAACGATGAATCGTTTGCGCTGGTAGGGGGTGTGCTGCAAAAAGGATATCCCTTTATTCCTTGTAAATGTGGGCACAAAACAAAACGCACCACACTTGCGTGAGGTGCGCGAATTGAGGGCGGCGACTCGCCGCTGGCGGAGATAGAGAGATTTGAACTCTCGCGCCGGTATCCCGACCTACACCCTTAGCAGGGGCGCCCCTTCGGCCAACTTGGGTATATCTCCATAGTAATAGCTGAGCTTGACTATTATACCATAAAAAGAAAATACGTCAATAAATATTTTGAATAATAACCAAAATATTTATAATGATAAAAGTGCAATACATCGTCTGCCTATTGCGTAATCAGCATAATGTATATATGTAATTTGGGCTCTTATGCCCTTCGATTTCCGTTGCCTTCTTCGGAATCTGTTTTTTCCTGCGGATCTGAACCAGGTTCCTCATCCGCTGTAAATCCTTCTGTACTTTCCTTTTCAAATAGCGTCTTGATCGTTTTACAAAGAATTTCCAAATCAAGTAAAATACTGTAATTTTGTATATACATCAGGTCAAGTTTTAATTTATCATAGGGGGTTGTATTGTATTTTCCGTAAACCTGCGCATAACCTGTTAATCCCGCTTTTACTTTTTCCCTATACTTAAACTCCGGAATTGCTTCCGTATATTTTTGTACATGCTCAATGCGTTCCGGACGCGGACCGACAATGCTCATATCACCTTTTAGAATATTAAACAGCTGCGGTAGCTCATCAACACGTATTTTTCGAAGTACTTTTCCGACACGTGTAATTCTGGGATCATTATCTATTGCAGGAATCACAGAACCGTCCTTTTCTGCATCAACAATCATGCTTCTGAATTTTAAAATCGGGAATACTTTTCCATCTTTTGTACAGCGATTCTGTTTGAAAAGAACGGGTCCCTTATCGTCTAATTTAATTGCAATGGCAATAATTCCCATAAAAGGTGATAATATAAAAATAGCAACCAGTGAAATGAGAATATCAAAGAATCGTTTTACAAAACGCTGTTCGACGGTCAAACCACAATTCCTGGAAAGAAGAAGCGGTGTATCGAAGAGATGGACGTCCTCAGAACTCCTCACAAGGATGTCAGAAATTTTAGGAGTTGTATACGTCCTGATAGAGCAATCATAGCAATATTTCAATATTTTGTTTCGAATTTCGGCAGGAACGTCGCAGATAATAACCCCTTCGTAATCATGCGCCTTTAAAAATATTTTATCCAATCCTTCCGATATATGAATTCTCTTTGAAACATAAAAACAATCGCTGCGCGTATTAAATTTATCCATCAGGCTGTGCGTCCAACGCTCTCCATATACAAGCAACACATGGCGCGGCGGATATATTTTTCGATAAAGAAACAGGGATAGTGGGCTCCATAAAGAAATTACAACGATGTCCGCAAGCGTCATCACAAGAAGTGGAACAACGGTATAAAAATGCTTTGTCAACAAAACAATCTGCAGATATATCATGAAATTAGACCCAATACTTATCAGGGACTGGGCATATACCATATTAAAATTACGTAGATAACCGATTTTCAATCCTCCGAAAATAGCCGTAAACACACACAATACTACGCCGTATACCCCTACCATCATCCAGTGACCTAACCTGGCATACGAGATTTCCATCAATTCACTATAGTATTCTTTCCAAACATACCTATACATGAACATTTCGGCAGCAAAAAGCACCGCCACAAGAAATAGGCGAAAGATTCTTTTATATTGTTCATAATTTTTCATTTGTACCAACTCCAATATCTCTTCGCAGAGATCATCTTTCTTTCAGATGCTTTACCAGTCTGTGAGTATAACATTATTGTAAATAAATAACAACTCTGTAATTGCTTCGATCTGTCAATTCAATTTTTTAAAATCTGATAAACATCTTTTATACTCTGAAATACATAGGTCGGCTTTTGGCCTTCCGGGGTACTTTCTATATCTTCAATTTTTGCTTCCCCCGTTAAAACGCAAATCGATTTCACACCGGCATTTACCGCAGATAAAATATCTGTATTTAAACGATCTCCGATTACCGCAACGCGGTCTGGCGCATAACCATATTTCTCCATAATGACCTGAATCATGCAAGGATTCGGTTTCCCCGCGATAAAAGAAGGTCTTTTCCCTGTCGCACTTTGAATACATTCCATAAAGGAACCGGCATCCGGAACAGAACGTCCCTTGCTAACCGGGCAAACTACATCAGGATGCGTTGCCCAATATTCCACCCCATCTGTAATATAATCGCAGGCGATACGAAGTTTTTCATATGTCAAAGTTGTATCAAATGCCAAAATAACATAATCGGGTCTTTTATCCGGTTCAGTATAATATTCTTTTATTATTGTAAACCCATTTTCCCATAAATATTCTTCCAATACAGGCGTGCCAAGCAAAAAAAGCGATGCTCCCGCATGATTTTTATTCAGATGATATACCAGCGCATTTACAGATGTAAAAAAGTCTTCTTCCTTCGCATGAATCCCGAGGCGCTTAAGTTTTTCAACATATTGAATCGTGGCCCTTGAAGAATTATTTGTAATATACATCGCCTTTTTATTTAATTTTTTTAATATATCGAGAAAATCAAATGTACCGTCAATAACTGTATCACCTAAATATATTGTACCATCCATATCAAGTAAAAAGCACTCAATATTCTTAATTTGTGCAAGATCTGCGGTATTGTATGATGTCACATAATCGCCTCCGCTCGAGATTATATCACAGAAGCCTAAATTTTACAGTAAAATATTTTGCTCGATTATATTTTTCGTTGTATAATTTATTTGTTTATATCAAGCCGTCCGTCAGGAGAAGAAAATGAAACAGCCAATTAAAGAAAGTGAACTTCCTGATTATACAAAAGGGGAAGAAATATTTAACATGGTTTCACACATCGTCGGAGGCGCTCTAGCGATCGCAGCACTTGTATTATGTGTTATAATGGCTGCAATCCATTCCAATACCTGGGGCGTCGTCAGTGGTGCTATCTACGGTGCTTCCTTAATTATTTTATATACAATGTCTAGTCTATATCACGGACTACGCCGCGGTAGTGCAAAGCGTGTTTTCCGGGTGATCGATCATTGTTCCATTTTCCTATTGATTGCAGGTACATATACCCCTTATATGATTGGCGCGCTGCGGTCGTATCGCCCGGCGCTAGCCTGGACAATTTTCGGCGTTATATGGGCCACCGCGGTGCTTGGTATTTTTTTAAATTCTATCGATCTAAAAAAATTTAAAATTTTTTCTATGATCTGTTATATTGCAATGGGATGGTGTGTCATAACGGTTTTGCGGCCAATGATTCAATATTTTCAGCCGGGTTGTCTCATCCTGTTATACGCCGGTGGAATTGCATATACGGCCGGCGCGGTATTATACGGTATTAGCAAAAAGAAAAAGATCAAATACATGCATTCTATTTTCCATTTATTTGTTCTGGCAGGAAGCATATTACATTTTTTCAGTATCCTTTTATATATCATGTAAATATCTACAAGCCATTCCACAAGTTTTTGCTCGTTTTTCCACAATTCTCGCCCATTTATCCACAGCTTTTCTGTGGATTACTATATGATTTTACTTATATTTAGCATGTTTTTTTAAATTAACATGTGAATAAGTATTTTAGAGTTATCCACATGTTTTTTTAAATTTTTCACAGCAATCTGTGGATAACTCTTTTATTCAATCACAAATCCGGACAAAAAAACATTTTTATTTTGATATCCAATGATGAACACAGTATTTTCCGCTAATCTATTAAAAAGCTCTTCTGTTAAATAATCATTTGCATCATTCGATGCGATATTGATTTCAAAACGTTCTGACAGATCACATAATATAAAAGACATCATCTGATTAATCGTATTGATTTTATTTCGTTCATACATATTTTTTGTGTCGATTCGCTGCTTTGTGATCTTTTCTTTGCTTCTTTTTAAAACATTGATATTACTCTCATAGGAAAAGATGCACCCTAATATTTCCCCAGAATGATTCAATTCTGTAATTCGCTCAAAAAAAGCATTTTCGTCAATTTGCTTTCCCTTTTCCGAATCAATCCATATATAATTTATGAGTTCTCTTCCGATTAGATTTAAATTTTGTTTTGAAATTCTATATTCTTGGCGTTCAACAAGAATGCCGGCCGAAGAAACAAAGGCTCCAGCAAACAAAAATATCGATATAAAATAACCAATTAGCTGCTGCATAAAACAACTCCTTTATTCTATTAATTTATAATGGCGATTTTTACCGCAGAAACGCGAAGCTCTTTTCCTGTTATTTTTTCAAATAATGACGGGTTCGTATCGAATGCAGAAATCGTAACACGATCTCCGCGGTTTAAAGGAATATTTTTAATTTGTTCCTCTCCGTAATAAAATACCGAGGTATTTTCTTCCAAATGTTTTTCCAAAATAAAGTTCAGCTCATATTCTCCATATAAAGAAAGATTGCTTTTAATATACGTAAATATTTCCTCCGATATTAACCCCTTTGTGCTGACGGTTTCTGCGACATCATAGCAAATATCATGAACTCTCTCATTGATCCCCATATACAGAAAAAAAGAAATGCTGATAAGTAAAATGAAAAAAAATGTAAACACAGACAATATATATGCAATAAACTTTCCTGTCATTTTTTTAATCCTCCGGTGAAATGAAGTTTTAATGAGATGTATAACACATCTCATTAAAACAAATTTTTTCTACGCAGCTTTTGCAAAAGACTGATCTTTCAATAGAAAAGAAACAATAGATATTTTGCCGTATTCGTCATATGTTTTACTCATTGTAAACAATGTATTGGCGTTATAATCCGTCAAATCAGCAGCTTCGCTTACCTGAGTTTCATCCACATATACAAGATACCCACCAGATGTGCTCTTATTAATATAATTCTTGACCGTACTTAGCGGTACCACTGTGCTGTCCTTCAGCATTGTATCGAGACGGCTTTCTTCTTCCGTAACTACATCTGCAGTATCTCGGAACCCTCCCATTTGTCCGATAATCGCATAACTGATCAAACCCATTGTTAGTACAATAATCACAATTGTTGCAATTACTTTTTCCATAGAAATCCCCCTAATAAAAATATATTTATTATAACAGCGCAGACCATCCCTTTCACATGCTTTATTCTGCATTTTGATAGGAAAAATACATTTCGACATAGTCCCCATCCTTTTCTAAATGAAAAACTTCAAAAAGCATGTCGTTTTTTATGATCTGAAATGCATCTTTATATGCTTCATTCCGGAACTGATATTTCAAATCAGAAAACTCTACTGATATCGAAAAGTGATATTTCGTCGCAGAATACTCGATCAGCTCCAACAGATATCGTCCCGAGCAGACATCTCCGGCGGCAGGCAACCGTCCAATCGTCACCTCCTTTATATTTTCGTTGACATCCATCTTTTCTCCTACAGAACCCACAAGTTCTGCGCTGCTCCGGTATATCGGGACTACAGAAATTAACAAGGTAAGAATTATCGCGCCGATTATAATTTCTGAAACAATTTTATCCATTATCAATACCCCTCATTATAATAATTGAAAATTCATTGCATCCAGCCAAGGCTGAAGCATATAGATCAGCAAAATCGCCATGGCAATAAACAATCCGGTAATTCCGATAATATGAATAAAATTAACACGCTTTTTAATAAAACGAGCATATGCACGTTTTTCTTGGCTAAAATCAGCCTCAATATTCCGAATTGCTAAATCAAAATCAAATAAAAAACCGATACTTAATTTTTCATAGAATAATTTTGAGTCAATATCTTCTGTTTCAATTAATAATTCACTGAAAAAATCCTCTTTATCAATATTACTCTTTCTCAAAACATCCATGATTCTCTCAAGATCCTGTCTATAATAAAAAGACCGTTCATACATTGCATTTACTACCTGCATATAATCAACGGGTTTAACACTTCCGCTCATTACAAAAATCTTTTTGAGGAATCTAAGTTCCTGCCGTTTTTTATGAATCTCTCCCCTTTTGTAAATCGACCGCAAAAGTCCGGGGATATAAAAAGCAATACAAGACGCAATGATAACAACAATGATTTTGATCAGCAGTCTTTCCGGAGAGGAAACACCGATAAAAAGATCGGTTACTACAACTGCAATCCCTATAAGAAATGTAGCAGCTAGAAAAAATATTTTTATAGAAAGATATTTTTTTATATTCCACTCCATATTTTATATCATCCCTTTTTCTTTAAATAAAACAAAACCGCGATTAATAAAATCAAAAAGCCTATATATCCGGCAGCGAAAAGCAGCCCGCCGCGTGTAGCGTAATATTGCATTTCATCAGGAGATAAAATAGATTTATTGTAAACCCGAACAATCGGCAGCGCAGCCATAAATAATAATGACATAACAATATAACTCATTGTAGCACTTCGCAGATCCTGTTGATTTTCCAAATCTTCCAAAACATCTCTCACCATAGAGTCAAACTGCGCTTTAATCGTCTCTGTGCCTCCATTATAATGTGCCAGCCAGATGAGATCCAATAATACCGACATATGCTCATTGGTATATTTTTTATCAATTTCCCTAAAAACATCTTTTGTTTTTTCAGGTTCATTTTGTTTTATAGCATCGTAGATCCGGATCATTTCAGATTTTATTCCTTTCGGAAGATCAGGTATGCTAGTATGAATTGCTTTGGAAATACTTCCTTTTGATAAAAAACGGGATTGTAATATTTTGAGTGCTTCCGGCATGCATTTCAAATAGCGATTCATAATTATTTCAGAAAGAAGTTGTAAAATAAACAATGCCGCAGTATTGATAAAAATAATATATACAAGGGCAATATACCAAAACGGCAAATAAATTAAGGTAATAATGACGGATAGAATGAACATTAAAATAAGAAATAACAAAACTACTGCTGTACCGATCCGCCGGTTTTTCTCAAAAGACAATGTATTAAATACAGAAACTTTATATGCAATTTCATTATTGATTTTTATAAACGCACGACTTCTGGAAAATATCTGATAAATTCGTTCCAAATGATGTTCCAGAAAAACAGAAGAGGAAATCCTTCCATATCGTTTGCTATGGTATTGCTTCATAATTCCAAAAGATATAAAAACCCCAAAGCAAAAAATCCCTCCCGATAATAAAAAAGTAAATAATATTTTATCCATTTTTGTAATCACCTCTTCCTGTGGAACAGTTCCCTGATTTGTTCTGTATATTCTTCGCCTGTATAACGGCACATTTTTTGAAAATATTGTTCCGAAGGAGGTTCAATGATTTTCCAGGCCCCCTCTTCCCCTGCCGCCTTATCGAAACAAAAAATCGGTCTTAATGAATATTGTTTTCCGGCAATTAAATTTCCGAGGTATTGAATGCCGAATTTCATCAAAAGTATCTTCCTCCGCTGTATTTTTATCATGATACATCGGCGTTTTCATCATTAGGTTCCGCAGGTTAGGAATTACTTCTTTCGGGGAAAAAGAATGCATCGTAGCACTAACTCCGGCATTGAGGCGAAGCGCAGCATTTACAAGTTCTGAAACTTCCTCTGGTAATGTAATTTCACTTACAATCAAAATATCCCTTGACGTTTTTAATAAATAGGCAAAGCTCTGTGCAAGATCTCGTTTCGTATTTTCTACGAGTGTAATTACATTTTTATCTGGATATTTAATCCCCGCCTGCAATTCGTTTTGCTGATCCAAAATTCCAACTCCCCAAAAATCCGGATATTCTCCAATCATCGATAACAAAAATGTGCTCTTTCCGACTCCCATATCTGATCCGGATACAATGAAGCTTCCCCGCCCTTTCTGATTATATTTTAAAAATGATATCATTGCGGAATCGATTGTGTTGTATTTCTCCACGAGATCTTCCAACGAAACAACATTTAAATTAAAAATTCTTTCATTATAATAAAAATCGTCATCTCCCGGGGTTACGTCATATCCTGCAGCACTGATTCTGTTTGAATTATTTTTTGAAGTTACAATCATAGGATTTTGCATATCATAATTCAATGCAGATTTCTGTGTCGTCTTTTTTTGGATATTAATGATCGTCCCGGTATTTTCAAATGCCAAAAATTTGAGACGAATTTTTATTCCTTTCCAAATGATATAAATATAATTTTTATTCAATATTCCTATTTCATTAACGTCCATATATTGTAAAGATTCGATACAGCTCTGTCCATAACTGGCTGCATATAACAAAATACAGATAAAATTTAGTTTTTCCCGTTTTTTGGCATAGCGCTTTAAAAAGCCTGTTCTTTCTTCTATCTCTATTGCGCATTTTCTTAAAAAAACTTCTTCCATTACACTGATATCACTGCTATAGATGCGATATGATTGTAAAATTTCTTCAAATGAGAAGTTCGCGAGAAGTAATTCAAAAATTACTCCTACTTCATTTCTATCAATATTTATAAAATCAACGGCTTCGAAAATTACGGAATCAAGATTTGTCTGTTTTGAAGATTCCAATAAACGAATATAATAATCTACAATGTTTTGTCTTGCGGTTTTACTTCCTAATGCCGCAAAGTCTTTTAAACTGGTAAAAGTTCTAATTGCTTTCTCCGCATGGATTCTGTCTGTATGGTATATTTCAGAAAATCGTGTGCTGTCAGACAAACTGTCTGATACAATATTCAATAATTCTATCCAAGGAGGAGATGTGAGGTATCCCATATCATACCCCATTCAATACGGCAGCTGGATAATACGTTTTTGCGGAAGCTTCCTGTGCTGCATCCAAATAAATACGAATATCAAGAACCCCTTCCTTGCTAGCATCCACAAGGTCATTATATTCTTCATCATCCACAGCAAAAACGGCCGTATAATACTGGTTTTTATCTTTCAGGTATGCGCTTTTGGTTTCTGTATCCCGCTGAATATCATAAATCTGTATTTTGGGGACCACCACAGCAGCGTTACCATTCGGATAACGGAGCAAGATATCAGCGAATCTCCCAGGCATTGCCTGTCCTGCAACCAAACTACAGATTTGAAATTCCTTTAATTTTTCATTGCCATTTGAATCCTTTAAAAATTCTTTAAAATTCTGAAAAGATACTTGTTGTCCTTTACAAATGGCATATTTTAATTGGAGCCCGCAAATGTCGTTAAAATCAGATACATAATCAGAAGTAATACATCCAGCAGGCATTTTTATTGTGTCAAAACAAGATTCAATTGCCTCTGTGATGATTGTTTCCGAAAGGAGTGGAGTATCTCCATTATACGTTAAAACAGTTACATAATGATACATTTCTTCCGCAAGCTTCTTTTCATAAATTTCTTTTTGTTCTTTTCGAACGGAAGGAATAACAATAAAAGTGTAAATCCCGGCCACTAACGCCATGCAGAGTAGAAACATTGCAATTCGCATAATCACATTCTTTTTCATACGGAGACACACGTCCTTTCTTTTCTATTACATGCAGCATTAAATAAATGATTAATAATATTGATGTATTGTTTATTGTTCTCATTCCCATCCGGATGGAAAATCGGACGAATTTTTCCTACAAAATTCCTCTTATAGTTCCGTTCGTCATCATGTGACACCGCTCCAAGGTATTTATCTTCCCCAACCATCAGCATAATACTTTCTTCTGGTAGACTGCATTTTGCATTAAATTCCCATGCTGCATATAGAACATTACCACCGAATCGTTCATAATAGTTCTTGCAGGCTTCTATATCGTCTATATTTGCCAACGGCGTAGCAATGGTATAGCCGCAATTTGCGGTTAGGTTCTTAACTGCTGATTTATCATCATATCTGTCCGTAATAAAAATAATACAATCAAAATTTATATTTCCCCACTCTACCAAATCAGTAATACAAAGCTCATTATCCGCTTCGAGTTCATCCGGCAATCGGTTTCCGGAATAGTACAGGTTTCCGCAGTCTTCTCTTCTATGAATCAATCCTTTTGCATGCCAGGCCTCCGCATCCCTCTTATACAGTGATCTATAGTCAAAAAGATATGGCTGTGTGTCTTCTTCGACGCTTTCTTCTCCGTAATATTTATCATTCACTGTGTAATAATCCAGTTTTCGCTGCGTACGATCTGTCAAAGCAAGAATGCAGGTTTTCATCCCAAAAGAGGAAGCCGCAGTTCCGGCAAGCTCCCATGCAAAACAGACATTACAATCAACATAGAGAGAGAATCGTACAGCTGGGTTATATGGCTGCGCTGACGACAGATTTATCTGCGGAATTTTTTTGATTTGGTTCAGATCAGAGAGCAGTTCTTCTGCATTTTGATATCTGTCCTGAATATCAAACGCAATACACTTTGTAACGATCGATTTCAACGGACAATCATTCGGAATGCGATATAGGTCTGCACGGTTCATATCGACGCCGTCCAACATCCAAGCGAGAACCATCCCTAATGAATAAATGTCACTTTGAACACATGCTCTTCCATAAAATATCTCCGGGGCAGAAAAGGATTCACTGGAAAGTCGAACGATTTTTTGCCTGTTGATTTGAAATGCAGCATCGGGCGCATTGCTGTCGGAGGCATAGATTCTAGTTATGATGCTGCTTTCAAAATCAATAAAACAGACCCTACCCTCTTTCACAATCAAGTTGGAGGGTTTTATGTCCCCGTGGATTCTTATATTTTCAACATCAGTTGCCAAAAAAGATAAAAAAGATGCAGCAGAGATCGCAAAGTCTTTCAAGGCTTCCCAGGAGAGGTTCCGCTCCGGGGGCATGCCATCTAACCATTCTTCCGCAATATATTGGCAACCCTCTTCTTCAAAATTACAAATAAAGCACGGTACGGAAGGGTGTCGGAATGATGTCAGCGCGGACAACTCTTTTTCATAAGATTGATCGCCGGATTTCCATTTCTTAACTGCCACCAGACTTCCGGTTGCGGTATCCACAGTCTTATACAGCCTGTCCTCCGAAATAATTTCAATAATTGAAAATCTGCCGTTTAAAACATCATTCATCGCTTTCACTCCTCCGTATTTTCTCCCGTTCTCGCGGGTACAGGCAAAAGAATAGCTCAAAATCCGACGTAAATCGACGCCAGAATTATTTCCTGTCAAATACAATCAAGCTTCTTTTTTCGGCGTTATCAACAAAAATATGCCGGGAACATTTGCTGATGTGTGATAAAGAAGTAGTAGAAGTGTAAAAAATTTTGCCGTTCCTATCCGGCGTTTGCGCATTGCGCCGG
>PPYF01469845.1_pt1 | contig 21300 bp, 16 predicted proteins | sample 1559871 | NCBI WGS metagenome assembly PPYF01 (sample SAMN08240021, study PRJNA423297) | Human gut metagenome, whole genome shotgun sequencing project.
GCTTAAAGATACAAAAAAGGCAACTAACTCGCAATGAATTAGTTGCCTTAAATTTTATTATTTTAGGAATATCCCTAATAAAGCCGGTCATATCCTTCAATGGAATATACCGGCTTTATTTCTTTTTCTTATAGACTTCTTCTACGCCTATTATATAAGCTGTAGTTTCTTCACTACAAATTCTTCTATAAACCGAACTGTCTCTTCAACTCCCAAAGAAGAAGAATCGACACACAAGTGATAAGTAGCAGCTGCTCCCCACGTTTTATAACTATAATAATTATAATACTCCGAACGTCTCTTATCCGCTTTTTCTATCATTTCTTCTGCAGCTTCCGCATCAATATGATGCATGGCGCATAGTCGCGCAATACGATCTTCCTTAGAGGCCGAAATAAAAACATTCGCACAACGGGGATGTTCACGCAGAATATAGTCCGCACAGCGTCCGACAAAGACGCAAGATTTTTCTGCCGCCAGATGACGAATCACATCACTTTGCACTTTAAACAGGGCATCATTACTCAAACAGTTATTACATGGCATAGCTCCTTCACTGATAAAAGGGAAACGCATGCCGAACAATCCGCCAATAATACCTTGCGAAGCTTTCTCATCCGCTTTTTCAAAAAATTCTTTGCACAACCCGCTTTCTTCAGAAGCCAGATTAATCAATTCTTTATCGTAGAAGTCAATCCCCAAACGGGCTGCCAACTTCTCTCCTATTTCTTTTCCGCCGCTACCTAGTTGCCGACCGATGTTGATAACATAATTACCGCTCATAGTACATTTTGTTTTATGGTTCTGTAGCAAACATACGACTTTTTTCTAAAAATCACACGGGTATATGTATTGTTATCATTCACAGAGTTGAGCGAATACTGATAATTCCAGGAAGTAGAGAAGTCAATACCTCCCCAGGCAGGCTGATAAGAAACATTCGCTTCACAATTCAAGCCAGTGTCACGCGTTGTACTTTTCACCGGCTCAAGACTTCTATCTTCATTAATCATGCTGACACTATTACTATGATTACCGTTCATATCCAACCGTAAAGAGAAATGTCCTAAACGTTTCCACCAGTTAGCACTTCCATACATATTCCAGTTACCGTTTATATTGACAGGATATGTCTCACGTCCGCCAGTCTGTGCATCATATATCATTACCTGTGTAACGCTATTCTGTTCCAACTGTCCTCCAAGATTCGCAGATATGCCTTTTTTAGAATGTTGAAAGCTTATACGCATACTATGAGCAAACATTTGCTTCAAATCCGGATTCCCTCGAGTAATATATAATGGATTACTATTATCTGTAAGTGGCATTAAGTCCGATAAAGAAGGTTGCCGGGTTCTACCGTCATAATTGAAAGTTATTCGTGCCTCTTTCTTTTTCCAGGCCAGCCATATCATAGGCTGAAAGTCGATAGTATGCACAGTGGTATCCGCATACAGTTTCCCCATTTTCCGTTCAATGGTTCGCCTTTGCGGAGTAATCCCTAATGATGCATTCACCATCCATGTGTCATCAGAGTAATTGAAGCCTACATTCAGATCATGTCCATTAGTACGACTATGACTTCGATTACTCAAACTATCTACATACCCCTTTTCATAGTCAGGAGGCAACTCACCAAAAACATCCGACTTCGCCAAAGAAGACAATTCATAAGTGTCGCGGTTATCGCGTTCATAATGAGTGTTCCAGTTATACGCTGCACGAATATACATTTTCTTACCGATAGGTTGGGTGAAGTTAATCCCTACCCGCCACGAATTATTTTTCTGGGGTGACTTCAAATACTGGTTACGATAAAGCAATGAATCGTTGCCTTGCTTATCTTTGAGACGGAAATAAGTAGTTTTTGAAAGCGAAAAACTTTCATTATCCCCCCAAGAATCCGAACTTTGAATGTTCAATCCTAAAGTTGTACCTTTTTCATTCAGCCGCCTCATAATCCCCATCATCCAATTATAACGGTTCGATTGCCCTTCCGAACGCGACCGGTTTTCACTACGATTTACTTTGATATCTTGGGAAATCGATTCAAAATCATCGAACAAGCTTTCATGATTGACGTTAGGAGGAGCATCAAAAGAAGCATTCTGGCTATTACTTTCATTCCGGTTAGGAGAAAAGCTGAAACCACCGTTAAAATGTATGCGTGTACGTTTATCCACTTCCCAACTACCCATGATATTAGAATTGAACGACCGGCTTTTAGAGTTACCTTCATTAGTGGACGCAGAATATTGGTTACCAGCAGTTAAATATTGCTCCTGATACATGGAAGAAATATTTCCGTTCCGATTGAGATTATAGTTCATGTTTCCGGTCAAAGAAAACTTCTTTCCGAATTTATGAGTCATATTCATTCCCACCGAATTATTAATATTATCCTTGTAAGTGCTATTCTGATATCGGTTGGTGGAACGTCCTATGAAAGAAAGATTTTCTCCATCTTTGCTAAAATAATTCACCTGCCCTTCCAAATCCTTCTTTTGATTGTTTCCATATCCCACAGTGGCATTCGTCAGCCAGGTTTTATTCAATTCATCCTTAGTCTGCAAGTCAAGTACATATTTCTTTTCTCCTGAACTAATTCCGGTAAATTCTTCTTCTTTTGATTTTTTATCGTACACTTTCAACTTACTAATCAAATCTGCCGGCAAATTTTCGAGTGCCGTCTTTTTATCTCCGGAGAAAAAAGCTTCGCCATTCACATTGATTTCACTGATAGGTTGCCCATTATATGTCAGCGATTGATCTTTCTTATTATATACCAATCCCGGAACACGCTTCACTAAATCCTCCAAATAAGCTCCATCGGGAGTTTTATAAGCAGCAGCATTGATAACGGTAGTATCTCTTTCCATTACTACTTCTTGCAATTTCCCGGTCACTACCACTTCCCCAATCTGAATATCATCATCCTTCAATGTAAGTGTACCAACATTTACCAATGCCGAATCGCCCAATGCATGATATACGGATTGCATTCCCATAAAAGAGACTTTCAACAGATATTGTTTTTTCTTCTGCGACTGGTAACTAAGAGTAAAACGACCATTTTTATCGCTTGTTATTCCTTTTATGAAAGTAGAGTCATTCTTTTGCAAAACAATAACACTAGCCGAAGGTAAAGGCTGTCGTTTATTACTCCCAGACTCCAACGTCTGCACTCTGCCTTTGACAGTTCTTGTTTGTTGAGCATATAATACAGTATGTATGCAAAGTAACAGCAAAAGTAGTCCACATAGTCTACAAGTTTTCATGTCAATAGCAGTATAAGTCTATATTCTAATTTGAGTCAAAATTGTGGAGGTAAAATTAAGGAGTTTTCTTGAAAATATACTACTTTATTTATTTAATTAAAACTAATTACATTCCAATCACATAAGGTCACAGTATAATCCCCAAAAAGACTTTCCCATCAATCAAAAAACAGACTCTTTTTAAAAGGACATTTTTTGATTGAATGAGAAAGTCCTCATCAATAAAAATGATAGATTATAGAGTTAAATCTATCACTTAAAATTCTCCGTAAAGAAAACTCCTGCCGGAAAACTATTCTTATTTTTAATGTCAGCCTGTAAAGCTGGTGTTTTAGTAAAATCAAATATGGCAATATCATTTATTTTGTACTCTGAAAATCCCTTTAAAGTCGCAAAATAAACCTCTCCACTTACCGGATCAACACCTAAGCTATTGTAATATGTTCCGGCATCTTCTACATAATCTTTGATATTAGCAACTTTTTCCGTCTTATTTTGAGAGAAAATATGTCGATACAGATTAAAGCCTGCATTACTGAAATAAACAATATCATCTTTCGCAGAAAAAGCAGGAGCAACACCCCAACCGGCGCCAATACTAACATCTAAAGCATGAGACTCAACCGTATAATCAAGAGGATTAACTTTATTAATACTTGCCGGATTTGTACATGATACCCATAAGTTTTCATCATATGCCTTCGCGATACCAGACAAGGCACTTTCAAAAGGAATAGTATGTATAACTGTTCCATTCTGAATAACAAAAAGCTTCTTACTACCCATCACAAAAACTTTTTCTCCAACCACAGCCATACGATTTTTCAAGGCTCCGCCAGTACCCTCGACAAAAGTCAAAGCATCTGTAGAAGTATTTAGCATATAGACACCTTTATTATCACGAATATAAAGAGCCTCTTTTATTACCGCTAAATTAGTAGGCCAAGACAAAGTAGCATTATCATAAATTCTTTCTTTCTCTAAATTATCCGCATTAGCAATAGTCAGTAATCCCTCGCCACCATTCTTTGCTCCATTTTGAGAAAGTACATAAATTTTACTATCACTAATGAACAAATCCTGGCAGACATTACCGAGTAAAGTTTGATTTACCCGATAGTATGCACTATCCATCGCTGTTCCTTTTGAATCCACAAAGGTCAAAGTTCCGGTTTCATTACTCATATTTCCTTCATTCAAAATAAAAGTTCCTTTTCCAAACCGACCTTCTACCTTGGCAGTTATATTCGTTTGAAGAGTTTCTCCATTGCCATCCGACACAGTCAACCCTATAACATACTCTCCAGTCTTAGGTTGTGAAAACTTATATGTTGAAGCGGTTGAGACTTCTTTCCCATCTACTGTCCATAAATACTCCATCGTTCCGGACAGATTTTCAGCCCGGGCATCCAGATACAAGGTATCTAATTGCACTATCACATTACTTCCCGACTTATTTCCGATTAATACAGACGAATTCAAATTATCTTCATCATCACACGCTGTAAAAACAAATCCCAAGGCAACAGTTGCCAATACTAAAAACTTTCTCATTCTTACTTTTATTTTCAATTATTTCTTAGCTTATTTGCGAGCATCAATATCAACTCCTAAAACATGTAAATCCTCAACCCCTGATATTTCAGTAGAACATTCACCCAGCCAACCGTTTTCCTGATTGACACCAGTATATATCTTTATGAAATCGACTCCTGGCAGGTGTACTTTTTGACCTTTCGAATTTACTGCCCAATCTATATCAATAGCAGATTCATCCTTACTATTCAATTCATTATCAGCATAACCATATCGGAATTTATACAAAACAAAATAACTTCCTTGTCCACTCTCATCAACAGCATTTTGAGGCAAACAAGTTCCCTTAAATGTTACTTTATCTTCCTTTATCCATTCCGGGTAATAGCATTGATTATGAAATGTATTCTTCACTTTATATCCAGATTTTCCCTGGTTATCTTCCCAGCGAATATACATTTCTCTTTCTTCCGCAGTTGTCGGTTCTTTTTCCGGCCGATAGTAAGTAATTTCATAATTTCGATAAGTCTTCACATCATTCCCGGCAGCAACAGCCTTATCATACCATAATTCTAATGTAGCATCTTCATGAGCACTACCAGCAATTTCATACCATTCATCATCATCCGGTCTCCCATTCTGATTTTTATCATAAGCCACCATGATAACTCCCGGTTCACAACTTCCTCCTTCTGGCGCGCCAGAGTCTGGATTAGCCGCAGAATAAAAAGCATTGCCAAGTACCCGAAAATCACGTTTCCCAGTAACATTGGTTATCGTATGGTCAAAACCGACTACAACATATCCTCCGAATCCCCCTAACGAAATCATCCCTTTTTTATTATTGCCAATGGCTGCCAATACTTTTTCATTCATAGCCTCCTGTGTATCACCTTCTTTATATACCGGCAATGTATTAGTAAATTGTCCGACAGCCGGAACAAAATCAAAAACTTTAGTAACATAAGCTGTCGCTCCTTCAGGAGCAGGTTCTATGTTTTCAAAAGTTACAGTAACCGTAAAGGGATAATCAAAACGACTCTCTCCCTGTGACACACGTAATGTCAATTCGTATTCTCCCACCTCTTCAAACATATACTCCAAGCTTTTCGTCTGAGCAATTTCAGTACCATCCAACAACCACACATAAGAGATTCCTTCGTCTGATTCACTTTCAACCTGCACTTTTAGTAGTTGATCTATCACAACCGCAAAACCACCCTCCGGTTGTGATACACGAATATCCTCCTTCTTTAGTTGATAAGCCGCCGGAGTATCTTCTTCATCACTACACCCTGTAAATGCAGTTCCCCAAAATAAAGAAACTGCAATGACTAATGTTAGTCTTAAAATCTTTTTGTCCATTTTTATTAAATATCAGTTAGTTATTGAAATGTTTTTGTTGTAAAAGCAAAATGAGCCGGTATATCGCCTGCCCTGACTTTCCATCTTTTCTTTCCTTCAGGACTAAAACAATAGAGATAACCAGGCACAACATAACTTTTTGCATCTGTTACAAATATTTCTTTCGTCTCCGGGTTCACAGTCACCCCATACGGAATTGCTATTTCCGCCTCTGTTCCATCGGTTATAAAATTGCGAGAGACCATTTTATTTTGTTTCACGTCATAGAGAGCATAAGTAATTGTATTACTTTCTGTAACGTAACTCCATTCTACACTAGTCATGTAAATAGAGTCCCCACTTAAACACATTTCACTCGCGGCAATACCCAAGCTTCCTGTCACACAATCCGTTTGAGTATCTATAACAAAGACATTTGATCCGGTTCCATAATAATCCCCTCGCGAGCTAACATATATACGTCCATAACGATCCAACTTCATATGGTGAAGATTAATAGCTACATCAATTGTTTTAATAACCTGAAAAGTCTTCAAATCAATAACCGATACAGTCCGGTCATAATCAGGGAAACGATATCCGCCAGAATTGGCAACATAAAGTTTTCCATCCTTTATCACCATCTCTTCCGGTTGATAACCGACTACCACTTCACGGGTGATAGCTAAATTTGTCGTATCCACTTCAACCACTTTTCCCGGACGCGCATTGGGATCTATCCCAACAGGCCCCGCGTACGAACTGACATACGCCTTTCCATTACTAAAAGTGATATAACGGCAATTAACCACATCTATTTGCCCCAAATGTTGTGCAGTTTCCACATCCATCACCTCTATAAAATTGGAACAATTGATTACAGCATACAACTTGTCTCCATAAATCTGCAAATCATTTCCAACATCTCCCAGCTCCTTCACTACAGATGGATTCCGTTCAGCATAAATATTACGATGATACTTACCGGTAGTACTGTCATAAAAATCAAGTGTACACTTATTACTACCCATATTTCCTTCATTGAGAAGATACATTCCTTTAATATGAACACCCCCTAAAGGATCCTTACCGACTTCTATCTCATCAGACGGTAAAACCGGAAGCTCCCCCCGACAAGCCAGCAAACAGCAACTTGCTAATATTCCAAACAAGATGCGTGAAAAAATATTATTCACAATCATATAGTTAAGTTTAAAATGAATTTAAAGTTAGTTCCTGGCATCGGATAAGCCCTCACCACTTCATATTGTTGATTTAAAATATTATTGACTTCCAAAGCCAACTTGAAATCCTTCTTTTTCCAATTGAATTTCTTTGCCAGAGACACGTCACTTGTATACCAGGGAAGATAATAATTATGCGGAGTATTGGCCGAAATACCATAGCGCTCACCTATATATATAAAACTATAGTTTAGTTCCCATGATTTATATTCAGCATTTAGTATAGCCGAGCCACTATGCCAAGGTATATACGATATTTGTCCTCCATATGTATCCTCATCCAACTTATCAGTAAAATCCTGTGCTTTCTGATAAGTATATGATAAGCGGCTGTCAAAGGTCCAATTATCACCTAATTTCCAGCCTCCTTGTAAAACAACATCCACTCCTTTTATTTCAACAAGCCCCAAATTAATCATTGTCCAACGAAAGAAATTATTGGTAGGAGTAGCTATTATTTTATTTTCCACTTCATTATAATATGCATCCAACTGAACATTCAAGGCTTGCAACCATGTTCCGGTAAATAACTTCTGATAAGTGAATCCAATATTATACTGATTTGTATATTCTGGTTTTAATTTGATATTTCCTATGAATGTATAATACAAATCATTTAAAGTCGGCATACGAAATATCCGCTTATAAAAGGCACGCAAATTAAAATCAATATTCTTGAAAGGTTTATAGGAAGCGATGGCAGTAGGAGTAAATTCCATTTTATTCCCAGCTGAAGTAGTATCCGAAGCAACGTTCTCATGCACGAAAGTTCCCAAGACACTAGCCTGAAACTTAAAACGATCAAAATGCAAAGAGGTAGCCGCTGCCACCAACGTCGTATTTCGCCGTGGATAAGGGAAATCAGTCAGATTGGCATTCAACTTATTCCACTGGTAGTCCACTGAAAGATTTATATCCCAAAAAGGAAGAACAGTGACTCTATTAGCCATTGACAAGTAAACCTCCTGTTGACGATATGTATTATTTACATACATAGTAGCCTCCTCTTTTCTGGGATCTGCCAAATAGTGTAAATAATCATATGCATATTTGGTATTCAACAACAGACTATATGCTTCACCAAAATCTTTCTTGAAAGAAGACTGAAGAAAGAAATTGGTATCCCATTGGCGATCTTCATGTGAAAAACGATTCCGCACAACAGCACCGGGATACCCACGTTCTGAATTATAAAAATAAGCTTTTGTGCGCCAGTAACCGCCTTTTATTTTACCATATAAACCACCTTCCGTGCGTAAAGCATTCACATCGCCATTACGGCGGACTGCCGTAGTATCGTATCCCCCAGCTACTGCATAAGTAAATTTATACTTTCCGGTGGTATACATATATTCAGTACTAAGTGACGCACTTACATTCTCACTTAGTTTCTGTTCCCAAAGTAGAGATGGATTGACAACGCCAAAGGAACCTGTTTTAAAAGCAGCTTTTACATGATAAGCCTTATTCGCCTGAAAAACAGGCGTTCTCGACTGAAGATAAATAGAACCGGCAGAACCGAAATCTTTCGCCGGCTGGAAAATAGCACTTTTCTGCCCATTATATAAAGTAACGGCCTCCATATTATCCAAAGAAAAGCGTCCCAAATCAATCACTCCATTCTGTGCATTCCCCAATTCAATGCCATCATAGAACACTCCGACATGATTCGTCCCCATACTTCGGATATTTACGGTCTTCAATCCTCCTATTCCACCGTAATCCTTTATTTGTACTCCCGAAAAATAGCGTATGGCATCTGCAACCGAATGTACGGCTAATTTTTCTAACTTATCACCAGATAAAGACTGCACCGGAATCACTTCCTTATTAATTTTAGCAGTAATTACTACTTCATGAAGATGGTGTAAGCTATCCAGTTTACTTTGTGCTGATAGTAATAAAAACATGCTCAAAAAGCATCCTATCCAAAATACTCTAAAATGAATCTGCCTGAACATAATCCTCCTGTTTATTAATTTAAATAATAAACTTTCATAGGGTTACAGCAAGGATGCAATTTTCTACATACTCAAACCAATATACGTACTTCTCCCCCGTATAATGGAACATTCAAAAAGGCATATTTCTCCTTTCTGAAACTTCACATCAGCAATTAAAGATGTATTTTGAATTAAAAACTGCACTCTTCAAACTCTAATCCCGGAAAGCTTCAAGAATTCAACTTTGGCAGGTCTTCTGACTTACTCCATTTTCCTAACGCCCTTCCCATCTCTCCAAAGTGAGACAGTGGATTTGAGTATTGTAGGAAAACTTTTGGCGGAGCTTACAGCAGCGGGTCTGTTCAGGATTTACACCTGATTCCCTTTTCACCATTCTTCCGTAGCATCGGACGAATGACACCAAAATTTCTGCGGCAAAGATACATCAAATAGAAACAAATCAGAAGAAAATTCTAATGAAAATAAAAACAAACTAATAATTAGTCCTATCTTTGCCACTCGAGAGCATCCACTAATCTTTTTTCTAATTAAAATCTGTATAAAAGTGAAATCTCCAATCTTAACCATCGCGCTACTATGCCTCTTCTTTTTGGCAAGCTGTATATCACGTAATAAAACATCTCTGGAGAGATTCAATCAGGATATATATACTCCCGAATACGCTTCCGGATTTAAAATCCTGGGGGCAGACAATGCGGCCAGTACCCTCATTCAAGTTTCCAATCCATGGCAAGGAGCACAGGACGTGAAAATGTCCTATTTCATTTCGCGTAACGGAGAGCAAGCTCCTGCAGGTTTTAATGGTCCTGTCATTCCTGCCGGAGCCAGAAATATCGTATGTATGTCTTCTTCCTACATCGCCATGCTCGATGCATTGGGAGAACTCAAACGTATTGTCGGAGTATCCGGCATCAATTACGTGTCTAATCCTTACATTCTCGCCCACAAAGATTCAATCAAAGATATGGGAGCGGAAATGAATTACGAGTTGTTGCTGGGATTAAAGCCGGACGTCGTACTATTATATGGTATTGGTGATGCTCAAACAGCTGTTACAGATAAATTGAAAGAATTAGCTATACCTTATATATATATGGGAGAATATCTGGAAGAATCTCCACTAGGAAAAGCCGAGTGGATGGTTGTTCTTTCCGAATTGATTGACAACCGGAAGAAAGGGATTGAGGTGTTCCGGGAAATCCCGAAACGCTACCATGCCTTAAAAGCTCTCACCGACTCCATCAGCCAACACCCTACCGTTATGTTCAACACTCCGTGGAACGACAGTTGGGTAATGCCTTCCACCCAGAGTTACATGGCACAATTAATCGCAGACGCTGGAGCAGACTACATTTACAAAGAGAACAATTCCAACAGTTCAACTCCTATCGGATTGGAAACAGCCTACGGACTGATACAGAAGGCAGATTATTGGATCAATGTAGGTTCGGTCACCACATTAGATGAATTAAAAGCGGTCAATCCTAAATTTGCAGATGCTAAAGCCGTCCGGGAAAAGACAGTCTACAACAATAACCTGCGACTGACATCGACAGGAGGCAATGATTATTGGGAATCGGCAGTTGTTCGTCCTGACGTGGTGTTGCGTGATCTGATTCATATTTTCCATCCGGAACTCGTTTCCGATTCACCTTATTATTACAGACACCTGGAATGAAACAATCCCGCAGACGTACCGCTCTATTATTCATCGCATTAGGAATAGTTGCCATTTTATTACTATTAATAGATATGGCAACGGGAGATACTTTCATCCCTATATCAAAGATATGGACAGTACTCACCGGGGGGGAATGTGACGAAACCACCCGCAATATAATTCTCTCCATCCGCTTTATCCGCGTCATAGTGGCTGCATTAATAGGTATAGCGCTTTCGGTTAGCGGTCTGCAAATGCAGACAGTTTTCCAGAATCCGCTGGCAGATCCTTACCTGCTGGGAGTGAGCTCCGGGGCGGGTCTTGGAGTGGCATTGTTTATACTAGGTGCCCCGCTTCTCGGTTGGACAGATTTTCCCTTTCTGCAATCAGTCGGTATTGTAGGTTCGGGGTGGATAGGGACTTCCGTCATACTGCTGGGAGTAGCCATCATCAGTCGAAAAGTAAAAAATATATTAGGTGTACTGATTATGGGAGTCATGATAGGTTACGTGGCGGGAGCTATCATCCAGATATTACAATACCTAAGTTCTGCAGAACAACTGAAAATGTTCACACTTTGGTCTTTGGGCTCACTTAGCCACATCACGACAGGGCAATTAACGATTATGATACCAGTAATATGCATAGGATTACTACTATCAATCGCCTGCATCAAATCACTGAATCTGTTGTTGCTTGGTGAAAATTATGCACGCACCATGGGAATGAATATCAAGCGCTCAAGAACGCTTATTTTTATATCTACAGCGTTACTGACAGGAACGGTCACAGCCTTTTGCGGTCCGGTAGGATTCATCGGGCTGGCTATCCCACATATCACACGGATCCTGTTTGACAACGCCGATCACCGGATATTGATGCCGGGTACGATGCTGACAGGGTTGATCGGGATGTTGATTTGTGACATCATAGCCAAGAAGTTTCTATTGCCGGTGAATTGCATCACTGCGCTATTGGGTGTTCCGGTTATTTTATGGGTAATAGGTAAAAACTTGCGTATATTCAAATGATTCAACTAAAAGATCTGACATTAGGATACGAACAACGTATATTGCTGGAGAAAGTTTCCACCCATATCACGGGCGGGCAGCTTGTCGCACTGCTCGGACGGAATGGTACAGGAAAAAGCACGCTTCTCCGCGCCATCATGGGGTTGGAAACACCTAAAAACGGAGAAATTATCCTGCATGGGAAAAACATCGCTTCACTGAAACCGGAGAAATTAGCCCGGAAGATTAGTTTTGTAACCACCGACAAAGTACGCATTTCCAACCTGCGTTGTAAAGATGTAGTCGCATTGGGACGCGCTCCTTATACCAACTGGATCGGACAGTTACAGGCAGAAGATGAGAAAAGAGTGGTTACTGCCATGCATCTGGTAGGAATGTCCGATTATGCAGAAAAGACAATGGATAAGATGTCCGACGGAGAGTGCCAACGAATCATGATAGCACGCGCACTTGCACAAGACACACCTATCATTCTTCTTGATGAACCTACTGCTTTTCTGGATTTGCCTAATCGCTACGAACTCTGTCTACTACTGAAAAAACTCGCGCAAACGGAAGGAAAATGTATCCTGTTTTCCACACACGACCTGGACATTGCCCTGTCTCTCTGCGACACGATCATGCTGATTGACAACCCACAATTGTATAGTCTCCCCACAAATGAGATGATTACGAGCGGACATATAGAAAGACTATTCCGGAACGAATCTGTGACATTTGATGCACAAGCAATGAAGATAATCATCAAATAAAGTCCAAAGAGACTTTATTCCGTAACATACCCTCCTTCAGATTCGCAAACCAATGGATATAGGTTTTCATCGCCCCCTCGTCGAGACGAATATCATAACTTTGTAAAAATCCAACAAATGGGATAAAATTACCAAATGGTAATTTTTATCTTCTTTCAGACCCCTACCTTTGCACCCGATTTAACAAACAAAAGATAGAAAGTTATGAAAGATAGTATTGATTTCGGCAGTATGGACGTTTCCATGTTATTCCGCAAATTATTGGTTCCTACAGTACTCGGAATGGTTTTCTCGGCTATATTCGTCATCACAGACGGGATATTCGTAGGGAAAGGAATTGGCAGCGATGCACTGGCAGCCGTCAATATCGCGGCACCATTCTTTATGATTGCCACCGGAATCGGATTGATGTTCGGAATCGGAGGATCGGTAGTTGCCTCCATTCACTTATCGCAAAGGAAAAGTAAGGCGGCAAATATCAATATAACACAAGCTCTTATTTTCTCTTCGCTCATTATATTAGTGATGTCCGTGTTGTGCTGCCTGTTTGTAGAACCATTGGCCCGATTGCTCGGCAGCTCGGAAAAGCTGTTGCCGCTTGTGATAGAATATATGTTATGGTATCTGCCATTTCTGGTATTCTACGAACTATTAAGCACAGGTATGTTCTTTATCCGACTGGATGGTTCACCCAACTATGCCATGATGTGTAATGCCGTTGCTGCCATACTCAACATTATCTTAGACTATATTTTCATTTTCGAGTTTGGCTGGGGAATGATGGGAGCCGCTTTCGCAACCAGCCTGGGAACTATTGCAGGGGGATTAATGACGCTGATTTACCTCCTCCGGTTCTCTCACAGCATCCGTTTATACCGCATTAAATTGAGTATAAAAAGTCTGATGCTCACCTTCCGCAATGTCAGTTACATGATAAAACTGGGAACATCCGGTTTCGTCAGTGAAGCATCTATCGCCTGCATGATGTTTTTAGGAAACTATGTTTTCATCCGCCATCTCGGAGAAGACGGAGTAGCAGCATTCAGCATTGCCTGTTATTTCTTCCCCATCATCTTTATGGTCTACAATGCCATTGCACAATCTGCACAACCGATTATCAGCTACAACTTCGGAGCCGGACAACCTGACCGTGTCAGAAAAGCGCTGCATCTTGCCTTCCGGACAGCTTTAATCTGTGGAATCTGTTTTTTCATCATCACTGTGCTATGCAGTCAGAATATCGTTTCATTATTCATCGACCGCAGCTATCCCGCATTTGACATAGCGGTAAAGGGAATTCCATTTTTTGGAATCGGATTTATTTTCTTTGCGGTGAATATGATAGGAATAGGTTACTATCAGAGTATTGAGCGGGGACAACGGGCCACTATCATCACTCTTCTCCGCGGAATTGTATTTATGTTGATAGGTTTCTTCACACTTCCTCCGCTTTTGGGTGTACCGGGGATTTGGCTGGCTATGCCATTAGCCGAATTATTAACAATGCTTTATATTATCGGAATTTATTTCAAAGATCGCTTCATGGTCCGCCGACGATAAGTATCTTTGCAGCATGGATACATTCATTGGAAAACTTTGCAATAAATATAAGGTATCGAAAACTGATATACAGACTTTACTGGGCTGTATGGAAGAAGTGTATTTCAAAAAGAAAGAATTAATTGTACGCGAAGGAACCAGGAATAACAATCTTTATTTCATAAGAACAGGGATCTGGCGGGCATATTATCATAAAGACGGAGTAGATACCACCATTTGGTTTGCTTCAGACGGAGAAGCTGCCTTCTCCGTCTGGGGATATGTAGATAATGCATATTCGCTCATCAATATCGAAGCAATGTGTGATAGTGTAGCTTACTGTATTTCCCGGACTGCTCTGAATCAACTATTCTCCTCCTCTATCGGACTCGCTAATCTGGGACTTCACCTGATGGACCGTCAACTGCTTTTACAGGAAAACTGGCTTATCAGCTCCGGAAGTCCGCGAGCAAGAGAACGTTATCTTACTCTTATCAAAGAGACACCGGAACTATTGCAATATGTACCTTTAAAGCATATAGCATCCTATCTATGGATCACTCCGCAATCATTGAGCAGGATTCGGGCAAAGATAGCTTCCTCCTCTCAATAAAACTATGCTTTGGCTGTTTTCACTCCAAAAGCACAATAAGTCAAATAAAACACACAAGCTAAAGTGACAAAAACGCCTCCGATAACACCTACTGTTCCAATCGCAAACCCAATAACTGGAGTAACTACTCCGCCACCGGCAACAGCAGTAATCATCAACCCTGAAATTTGATTTGCTTTTTCCGGTCTTGCCTGCAAAGCCATCGAATAAATGATAGAAAATACGGATGACGCAAAGAAACCGACAGCACCGATACAAATCAGATTTACCATATCGTTTTTCACAAAGGCCAGAATAAATAAAGAGAAAATACAGGCAACAATATTCACACGGAAATATTTTATTTCAGCGATACGGGCCAACAAGAAAGCACCCAATAAAGCACCTACCGTACGACTTAAAAAATAAACTTGTGGAGCAAACTTCACTTGTTCTGTCGTCCAGTCAAAACGTTCTGCCATCAGCTTAGAACTGATAAAGTTGGTGGCAACATCTACCCCCACAATAAAGAAGATACCCAAAAACAACAACAGAATCGTTTTATCCTTCAACAAAGAAAAAGTATCACTGATAGAAAGTTGCTGGGTTGCAGCACTGGAATCTTCTCGCTTAACAGGGGTAGCCATCAACCAAACAGCGGATAATAATGTGATAAAACCTAATATCGGGAAGCAATAATACCATTTGTCGTCTCCAAAGTGAGCTACAGCCAACAATACAATCTCCGGTCCAACGAGAGAAGATACAGCTTTGATTACCTGCCCTGCCGTCAAGCTACTAGTCAATAAACGTTGGCTAGTTACCACATTACTTAACAACGGATTCAGTGAAACTTGCAGAATAGCGTTACCAATTCCCAAGAGAGCATAAGCTATCATACAAGTCGCGCTATTATAAACGATCAATGGTAATAACATACCCACTACCGTTATTCCCATACTAAGAAGAACTGTATTTTTACGTCCCCATTTGTTCATCTGATTTCCAATAGGAATACCTAAAAACAGGAACCAGATAAATACTAATGAAGGAACAAATCCCGTCATCACAGGAGACCAGTTGAAAGTACGTTGAACATAATCGGACGAAATGCCGACTATATCACAGAAGCCCATTACAAAGAACCCGAAGAGAACGGGAAGGGCGGCATAAATAGAGTTTTGTGTTTTCATGTTTAACTCACTATATTATAAAATGTAGAATCCCCGGTGCCATTGTCAAGCGACATCGGCACCGAGGTAAATAAGCTGTTTATTCAGAACAATGAGGCGGATTTTCCACTCCCCATTTTTCATTCGGTTGATTACCCATTGTGAGTTTCAATGTTCCACCTTTATAGAGTTCATCCCGGTACATCCAACATTGTTCCAGCGGTTTACCGTTCAACGTAGCAGATTGTACATAATAGGCATCCGGTGTATTACCAGTCGTTTCAATCACAAACGTTTTTCCCGTCGCATTCATCGGACTAAGTTTGATTTCAATCTTATCAAACAACGGACTGCCAATCTGGAAAGTCGGTCGTTCACAAGAACCGCCCTGTACATCGAACAATCCCATTGCCGCCATCACATACCAGGCTCCCAACTGTCCCTGATCTTCATCCTGACCGTAGCCATAACCATGCTCTCCGTTTGTTCCGTAAAACTCATCACAAATCAAGCGCGTCCATTTCTGTGTCAGGTAAGGTTTACCGGAGAAATTGAACAACCAAGGAATATGAAGACTTGGCTGATTACCATGATTGTAAGGACTCTCCACACCTGCAAAAGCATAAGTTATCTTACCGCCACCAAAAATAGATTTACGCGCTTCGGTAAATATAGAATCCAACCGATTATTAACCTCCTCTTTACCCACTTTTTCAATCAAACGATATGGATGTTGAGGAACAAAAAATGTATATTGTACAGCATTTCCTTCCTGAAATCCTCTCCATGACTCCAGCGGATTAAAGTTATCAATAAACTCACCGTTAGGAACTCTGGGACGAACCAGTTTCAATGAATCATCAAATAGTTTTTCCCATCCTCTTGATAATTCCATCAAACGGTTGTAATCATCCGTATGCCCCAATGCTTTCGCCCACTGCGCCACAGCATAAGCACTAAAGCAATATTCCAATGTATGAGAAACAGAAAAGGTAGAGCCATCCGGATGTGTGCCATAATGAACACTGTTCTCATAAGGTACATATCCTCTTTCTACAAACTGCTTCACATCCATCTTACCTGCCCCCTCAATGCGGCCTTCCCAGCCTAATTCATTCTTTAAAGCTGCCTGATAAGCCGTTTCAACATCAAAATCACGAATACCACTATTGTATGCACCTGCCAGGGTAATACTCACCATATTTGTCCCTACGCCCGAAACATATCTACTGGCAGCAATACCATCACCTAACCAGCCAGCATCTTTGTATACCAGCAACTGACTGTTAACTAATCCATTGTAGTATTCCGGATAAGCTAGTGCCCAAAGAGAAGTCAAGTTCCAGTAAGCCCCCCAAACTGCATCCGTATTATAATGATTATATATCGGCTTACCTTCTTTTCCCAAAGGTATCTGCCCTACTGTTCCATCATTTTTGGGATAAGCTCCATTAACATCGCTAGCAAGTCCTCTGCCCAACAAAGCGTGATACAATCCTGTATAAAATTTGATTTTGCTTTCATCCGTACCTCCTGAAACCAGAATACGTCCCAAGGATTCATTCCATTTATCCGTAGTTGACTGTAAAGCTTCATTAAAAGTCAAGTCTTTCGCTTCCGTTTCCAGATTCAGTTTAGCATTTTCAATGGAAGTATATGACAAACCGATCTTTACATTTACTACATCATCTTTTTTCGTTTTATAATTCAGGCACATAATAGCTCCTGCACCTTTGATTTCATTTCCCGCTTTCAGAGTACTATCTTGATAAAAAACCTCTACCGATTCAGGAATACGATCTAGTTTTGCATAAAAATACATAGCTACTGATGAACCCGCTTGATATTTCTTCACATATTCCGGTTCCGTAATCACGTAACCTTCAATAGTATTTCCATCTATCTGTTTGATATATGCATCACGCACAGCTCCACTTTCTCCCTGACGATTTCCAATATTCAAAAGAATATGAGCAGCTTCCGTCTCCGGGAAAGTATATCGCTGGAATCCGACACGAGCAGTGGCAGTAAGTTCTGCCTTTACCTGGTAATCCTTTAATAATACAGAGTAATATCCCGGACGCGCCGTTTCATCTTTCTTATCAAAGCGGGAACGGAAACCTTTATCGGGGTCTTCCAGTTTTCCGGGATTTGTTTTTACTTCTCCCGTTACAGGCATCAGTGAAATTCCTCCTATCTGAAACTCATGTAAGCAAGGAAAGCCATCAATCGAAGTATGATTATCTTCATAACCAATAGCTTCCCATCCTTGATTATTACCGTAAGTTCCATTGGTAGAAGCTCCCAGTTTAGCCATTCCAAAAGGCTCCGCAGCCGGAGTATAGAAAAACCAACGACTATGTACAGTTCCAATATTAGGATTCACATACTCTACCAGATTGGGACGATCAGGTGTTTTGCACCCTACAACACCTGCCAGAATCAACAGGCTGCCTATCCATTTTAATTTCATCATTTATTTATTTTTTCTGTTTGTAACTTCTCCTTTAATCATCGCCACACGTGCATAATACTCCGGCACACACGAAGCATCCAATAACCATTTCGGCTTACGTTTTTCATCAGTCCGCCCTGTCCAGTCATGATACATCAGTCCCGCCTGGTCACGTGCATGCTCCCAAGCATAATCCAGTCCTTTTATCATCGTATCCACATATTTTGAATCCCCCGTAACATTGTACAGATCGTGATAACCTCTAAACAAAACCAAATTAAACCAAGGCAAATCTGCAATATAAGGAATACCGTCTTCCGTATACTTAAAAAACACTTTGTAACTTCCTTCTGCCAGAAATTTAGCATTATCCAGATACGCCTGCTCACCCGTATAATTATATAAAGCTACAGCTGCTTGTAATAAAGTACCTGTATTGTAAGTATACAAATCCGGGCATACTGCCGAAGTCGTTGTTAACCATGAATTCCAAACGACTCCTCTTTCCGGATCTTTCAGATATTTATCAATCCAATGATAGAACTTCTTTCCCACCTCCAGATAATACTCATCTTTAGTTGCTTCATAAAGTTTTAAAGCCAACACCATCGCTTTTCCGTTAGAACAGGCAGGTTTCTGATCTTTCACTCCTTCCAACCAAGAAACAGCTCCTTCAAAGTTCTCATCCCAGCCACTTAAAATAAAGGTCAATACCTGTTTCGCTTTCTCCAGATAATGAGGTTTTTGATTCTCCGGCACAAGAAAGAAGCACGAATACCGTCGATACAAATAAAACTATATTTCTAATTTTACTATTCATATCCTATTCCTCTGTCACTGTTTCTCCTTTGTACAAAGCAATCATTCCTAAAGATTCGAGCGCAGCATCCTGCATCAACAACTGTTCAGCACGTTTTGGAGTTGCTCCTGTCCAGTCTTCATAGAACAGTCCGTTTGATAAACGGGCATTTTCGTATGCATAATCCAGGAAGTTGATGAATGTTTTGATATAATTGCCTGCATTTTTGTAATAAGGTTCAATATCAATAAATGCACGAACTAATTTGGTTGTAAACCAAGGATCATGATCGGGATAAGCCAACGCCAACCCATTAAGCGGACGTACAAAATAATTATACGCACCTTCGGAAGAAGCAATGGCACTGTCCAGATAAGTCTGCTCACCTGTTATTTTGTATAGACGGACTCCGTTAGAAATCATTACACCTGTATTGTAAGTCCATTTTGTTTTATTAATGGATCCGTCTGCTTGTTTATCATTCCAGTAACAGCCATCCTCCGGATCACGCAAGTTAGTCAACGTCCAAGCATATAAACGTTTTGCCAGAGCCAACACATCCGCTTTTTCCTCTTGAGGACATACAGAATAATATTCAAGCAAGAATAGCGTTGCATATCCATTAGCGCATGTCGGTTTATTCGAATCACCAACTCCCTGCTGACCTAAGGCATGCAAAGCTGCTGCTCCGGAAACCAGTCCGTCATACGGCCACAAGAAAGAAGCGGAATTATCCCCGTCTTTCTTAGGATAATTTTCATTATACAGTCCTTCTGTTGCCCCACTATTGATCCGGTAGCACTGATTAATCAAGTCAAACTGCTCTTTGGCACGTTTATGATAAACGACCTCCTCTCCGGGTTCTGACGGAGCAATCGGTGTAGGCGGGATATATTTCTCTACGTCATCTCCGGCACAGGAGAATAATAGTGCCGGAAGAATAGCTAAAATAGTCTTTATCTTTTTCATAACTTAGTTTTATTAATTAATCGGAGTCACATTAGTAAATGTATGTATCATCAATCCATCCGAATTCGTATCGATAGTGATAGTCGCATGCGCATACTCTAATACAGCTATATCTCCAAATGTTGCTCCCCAAATACAACGAACAGAAGAACCGATTTTTTCCGTGGTCATTGCCATTGTATTAAAGTTCACTGTCAGACGGGTTACTTCTTCGGAAGCAGCGACTGCCGTTTCGCCCTCCCCTTCTCTTAACTTCGAGCTATCATCAATATAATAGCTGAATGTTTCACCTGTAGTAGCAGACTTAAATGATATATTTCCTGCAGATAACTTCGTATAAATCTGGAAAACGCCCTCTTCTACACAACGGAACGGAATTCCCCCCTGTCCACTGTTCTCCGTAGCCGAACCATATAAATACAATTCAGCCGGAATATTATCAATTCCCTCTCCACGAGTTACTGTGATGGTAGCCACCTTGTCGGTTCTCTTCACCACTCCACCTTTCGAAGCATTTACCGTCCATTTTATATCTCCGGTTTCCAAAGGATAAATGCCTGCATTTCTGGCAATCGTATTAATAGCTGCATGAGTGATTGACAAACTGGTCGCAGCTCCCAAATCACTTTTCACCGTAGCCAGCGGCTTTGAAAAATCACCGTCTGCCTTATCAAACAGCACCTCGTACAATACAATTCCGCCATCTGCCGCACCACCTCCTGACCACGACAACACAACAGGCGTTGGAGATGACACATTCAACTGGATAGAAGCAGGGGAACTTAATTCTGTAGGGACTGCAAAATCCGTGTTCAATTCATAATCTTCCTGACATGAAACCATTGCCAGAAGTACTGAACATATCCATAATATCTTTTTCATAATCATTCCTTTTTGAGTCGTTTAACCAATTACCAATTCGGATTCTGCTCCAAATTACCATTCAAGTCACGTTCAGCCTGTGG
>PPYF01028868.1_pt1 | contig 21291 bp, 14 predicted proteins | sample 1559871 | NCBI WGS metagenome assembly PPYF01 (sample SAMN08240021, study PRJNA423297) | Human gut metagenome, whole genome shotgun sequencing project.
CTCTCATGCTGAGCCCTTGACAGGAGGCCATCCCTTCCGGGCATCAGTCCAATTCCTGTAATCAATGTTTTTCTTTCTCGAAGAAAGAATATTTGACGATTCAGTAGTTTGTGTTTCTGAATTTGCTGTAACCCTTAAAGCTGTGCGATTTATAGAATTATTTCCGGTTTTTGGCGTCTTAAATCCATCCTCTCATCTGCAACTCCAAGAACTTTTTCCGATGAATCGTGAGAATAAAGAACTTCGTCGCTATCGGGTGTTTTTTACAGTTTACATACTCTCTGCATAAGTGTGTTGTATGACCTAATGATCTAAGGAATCTACAGGGAATTACGAGAAGTTTTCCTGCTTTTCAGTTCTTCTGCCAGCTATTTGTAATTCCGGCAATGACTCCTCTTCTCATGCGGTTTCTGCTACTGTAGCAAAAATGGTGATGCTAAAGTGGTGCAACTTTTCTTGCGTTTTGGTACGTTTTTACGCGTTTTTAATAATTTTTGAGAGAAGCGGGAAGAGAAAGAAAAGCCTCACAAGTGGTTAACTTGTAAGGCTTTATTTTGGTAGGCCCGGTAGGATTCGAACCTACGACCAAGGGATTATGAGTCCCCTGCTCTAACCGCTGAGCTACGAGCCCGTTGCAGAACAACGTGAAAGGATGCTAGCAGAATTGGAGGAGGAAAGCAAAGTTTTTATCCTGCAGTAAACGTTTTGGATTTGCGAATGGGCCGGGAGGCGGGAGAGGCCGGAGAAAGGTTCAGACTTGCAGCTTCGTCCAGCTCCGCCCCTTGACGATTTTATAGAGGATGGCGGATTGAACGGCCATTTCAAAGGCGAAAACCAGCCAGATGCCCCACAAAGTCATGGTTTCCGGTGCCAGCCTGAACCATACCCAGGTGCAGACGACCCGGAAAAAGCCCATAATGCCGTAGGAAATAAGCATGACTCTCCGGGTGTCTCCCGCGCCGCGCAGGGACATTTTCATCACGATGCAGGCGGCGAAGAAGGGTTCCACCACCAACATGGTGCGCAACACGGGGATTCCGGTATCAATGAGGGTCGTGCTGCCGTTGGAAAATATCTCCATGAACAGGGCGGGAAAGGCACTGAAGAGCACTCCCAGGCCTGTCATGAAGATGACGGCGTACCGCATGCATTTCCAGATGGTGATGCGGGCCATAAGCGCGTTCCGGGCGCCCAGGTATTGCCCCACGAGCGTGGAAGCGGCCATGCCGATGGCGAAGCCGGGCAGGAAGCTGAGCGATTCAATGCGGACGGCAATATTGTGGACGCCCAGCACGCCTTTAACAGGCAGTTCACTGATGATGGAAAGGCAGAACATCTGGATGCCCCACATGCCGAAGACTTCCACGGCCTGCGGCAGCCCGATTTTCAGGATGCGCTTCTGCATGCCCATGTCCGGCCGCAGATGGGAAAAGCTGAGGTACAGGGGCGGGGCATAGTGTTCTCCCCGTTCCCGGACAAGTTCTTCCAGGGATTCATTTTTCCTGCCCGTGAAGATTTTTTTTCTGCGCCGCAGCATGATGAACAGCAGGATGCACATGCTGATGCCGTAGCCGCAGACCGTTCCTGCCGCAATTCCTCCGATGCGCCAGCCGCCCAGAGGAGCGTCCGCAAAGACGAAGATGACGCTGAAGATGACATTGAGGATGCCTACGCTCATCATGATCCAGAAGGGAAGCCGCGTGTCTCCGGAGCCTCGCAGGGCGGCATTGATGGCAAAGACCACGCCGCTGAACGGGGCCGCAAATGCGGCCATATAAACGTATTGCAGGGCGTAGGCCCGGGCGGTTTCATTCATGGTCAGTACGTGCGTGACCATGAAATCGCTGCATGTGAAGAGAAGTCCGCAGGAGATGGTTCCTGCCAGGAGCCCCAGCATGGCGGCCTGGTGCAGGCCATGCTGGGCCTGGGGATAGTCCCTGGCGCCCGTCATGCGGGAAACGATGGCTGTGGCTCCCATCATGATAGACCCCTGGATGACGAAGCCGAACCACATGATGAAGACGACGGCGCCCATGCCGTCAGAGATGTTGATGGTGTCCTGGGCGTCCACCCCTATTTTAGTGGCGATGAAAAGGTCGGACGAGGTGACGAAAAAGCTCAGCAGCTGTTCCAGGAATGGCCAGAAAGCAATCACGGCGATTTGCCGGGGCAGGGATAGTCCGGCAAGTTTTCCGCCCAGGCGGGCGCGTGCCGCCTTGCCGCGTATGATGCCTTCTCTTGCGTCCCCCGCACTCATCGCTGGGCTGTATAAATGCTGGCAATTCCCCCGTTCAGAGCTTCCGCCGTGATATTGCTGTAGCCGCATTCCCGCAGCAGAGCCTTCATGGCCTGCCCGCAGGGGAAGGCTTCAATGCTGTCCGCCAGGTAGTCGTATGCTTCCCGGTGGCCGGTCATCCACCCTGCGATGACGGGAAGGATGCGGTGCAGATAAAACCGGTAAGGGCTTTTCAACAGGCTTTCAGGCAGGGAAAAATCCAGAATGAGCAGATGGCCCCCCGGGCGCAGCATACGGCCCATTTCCCGCAGGGCGTCCGGATAGCTGGCCATGTTCCTCAGGCCAAAGGCGACAGTGACCGCATCATAGGAGGCGGAGGGGAAGGGCAGGTTCATGGCGTCTGCGCAAACCAGATGATCCAGTCCCCGCCTGGCCGCTATGTCCAGCATGGGCTGGCAGAAGTCGGACCCGGTGAGGCGGATTTCCGGCATCGCGTTCAGGATGGCCAGGGCCAGGTCTCCCGTTCCAGTCGCCAGATCCAGAAGGTTTTCCGGTTTCCATTCGGAGACAAGCTGAACGACGCGCTGGCGCCATAGCAGGTCCACACCCATGCTCAGCACATGGTTGGTAGCCACATAGCGCGGGGCAATAGCGGAAAAAGCGGCTTTGACGAATTCTGGATTACGCATGCGGAAAGGGTTGGGGATAGTAAAAAAGAGCACTATAAGTGCTCTTTTTATGAAGGAAAGGGGATGGGGTGTCGGACGGGGCTCGAACCCGCAACAACCAGAATCACAATCTGGGGCTCTACCATTGAACTACCGACACCATTTAGTGTTGTGGTGCGGCAGACATTACCCGTCCTCTTCCATTTTGGCAAGAAGAAAATGAGTTTAATGAGTTTTTTGAACGGAATATTTTCTCAATTATACAATAAAAACATGATAGGACGGTTATTTGTTTCCCATTTGGAAAATTACGGAGAAACCGTGTGGTCTTCTATTGCACCCTCCTGGATTTGATGTAAACTTTTTTATTATGGGAATTGATGTAATATACGCCGCCTTTCGGACCGACCCGGTAGGTTCTGTTTTCCCGTGCCCGGAGGGCCCGGTGGGCAGTGTGTTCCCCCGGCACCATTCCGGAACACAGAGGCGTATATTCCGGAAGGAGCGGTTTGCGGCTGCATTGGGGAAGGCAGAAGAGAACCGGAAGGAGGACGGCCTGGATGAAAAGGGAGTGTTTCACAAGAGCGTTACTATCCTTTTCAGAGGGTTGTTTTGTCAAGTGGGAGAGCCCGGCTGAACGGCTTTTCGTGAAAAGAATATGATTTTTTATGGGTTATTTGAAAACGAGTGTTTGAATTTATTTTATTTCCAATTACTGTTGCTGAAGCCGCTGCTGCATTTTAGTTGTTAACCGCTCATTTATCCATATCCGCTCCATGAATTTCTTTCCTCATATTCCCATGTTGTCCACTGTATTCAACAGTATAGGTTGCTATTTATTGCCGTTCGGAGTTGTTTTACTGTGGCTTTTGTATGAGTCAAAAAAAGTAAAGACTATCCTCCTTGCCGCGCTGGTGCTTTTGAGCATGGTATGCATGTTTTTCCATGAAGCCTTCGCTCCCAGCAGGGAATATCCGTGGGACTGCATGGTGGAGCATATTTTTACGGGAACGCTTCTGCCTTTCCTTTGCCTGCTGGGATATCTTCTGTACGTGTTTCTTTGCGCCTGCATTCCTGTTTACCGGAAGGTGTGGAAGGGCATCGGTTTTTTCGTTCTTGGAGGAATGAGCCTGGCTTTTGAGTACGTGAATGTGTTCTTCCCGGTGGCGCTGCTGGCGGGTTATTTATTCCGTTTCACCATTTTCCGGAAATTCAGGAATCACCTTCCCCTGGTCAGGAAATGTCACGGGGTTCTTGCCGTAGGGGTCATTCCGGGAATCTGTCTGATCGGTGTTGTCAGCGCCATTCTGTTTCCTCCTCCGGAGAGCTTTATATGCGACAGGATTCATGAGGAAATGGAGCGTGACATGGCTTTGTGGAATTACCAGAGCAATCTGGTACTGCTGTCCAGCCGTTTTCTTAATATGGAACGCGAAAACGGCTGTATTACCGTAAAGTACTATTGCGAAACGAATATGGGCCCTGCCGTGTACAAGGCGTTCTGCAATAATTACGGCGGTTATGTGCGGGCGGAATGTTCCCTGCTGAACAGATAATTTCCCTGATGGGAAGGAGTCCGCCTTTTCAGGTCGAAGCTGTTTAGATCTGAATGTCTCCGGTGAACACAAGGTCTGCCGGTCCGGTCAGCGTGACGTCAGTGAAACGGTCCCCTGTGCGTTGGAATCCGACTTTAAGCGTGTCTCCGCCCGCCACGTCCACCTGAATGGGGGAGGGGGCGTCCGTCAATACGGCATGCAGCAGCGCACAGGCGGTTATTCCCGTTCCGCAGGCAAGCGTTTCATCCTCTACGCCGCGTTCGTAAGTACGTATGGCAATGTGCCCCGGAGACAGGATTCTGGCGAAGTTGGCATTGGTGCCTTTGGGTGAAAAGGCCTCATGGTAACGCAGATAGGCTCCCAGCCTGGAAATGTCCAGGCCTTCCAGCTTGTCCAGAAACGCAACGGCATGGGGGACGCCCGTGTTCAGGAAATGGACATCCGCCCCCACAGTCGGATCGGCATTCAGTACGAAGAGCTGCATGGAGTGGGGATTGGTCAGGTTTACGGTGACGTTGTCGTCTTTTTCAAAGGTTGCGGTGACGACGCCGGCCATGGTTTCAAAAGGAAGGGGGGCTGTCTTGTCGTGATGAAGCAGGGCGGCGGCAAAGTTGCCGAAGCAGCGGGCTCCATTGCCGCACATTTCCGCCTCTCCGCCGTCCGCATTGTAATAACGCATACGAACAATTCCCCCCTTGCCCTGGGAGGGTTCCACGGCGATCAACCCGTCAGCCCCAATGCCGAAGCGGCGGTCACACAGGGCTTCTATGGTTTCTTTGTCCAGCACGGAGGAAAGGCTCAGGTCACGATTGTCCACCATGACAAAGTCGTTGCCGGCACCCGTCATCTTGTAGAAGTGAAGCAGCATAATAGTAAGTTGTGTTGTGCCGGAAGTCTAATGTTCCCGGCCGGTTTTGGCAAGGCGGCTTACATGAATGACATGGCATCCACATCAATGACAGCCGTCAGGTCTTCCCCCAGGCCGGCTTCCTGCACCAGTTTCCGGAGAGTGCGGGAGAGGATGCGGGCGGATGGCCCCTTGACCGTAATCTGGAATCTGAACTGTCCGTGCGCACGGGGGATGGGGGCAGGCATGGGGTCGGTCATCGTGGCGGGAGGGGGGAGCATGCCGCGCAGGCGGGCCGCGAGGGTTTGCGTGGCGAATTCCGCCATGCTTTCATGCTGGGAACGTATGGTCAATACGGCGATATGGGTGAAGGGGGGGAGGTCGAAAGTACGCCGCATTTCCAGTTCTTGGGCTGCAAAGCCGTCCGTGTCATGATGCCGGGCGTATTGCAGGGAGGGGGACTGGGGCGTAAAAGTCTGGATAATGACTTCTCCGGAAAGATCGCCGCGGCCGGCGCGGCCCGCTACCTGCGTCAGGAGCTGGAAAGTGCGTTCCCCTGCACGGGGATCCGGGATGTGGAGCCCCAGGTCCGCGTTCAGCACGCCTACCAGCGTCACGTTGGGAAAATCCAAACCTTTGGCGATCATTTGGGTGCCCAGGAGAATATCTATCTTATGGGCGCGAAACTGGTTCAGAATGGTCCGGACGGCGTTTTTCCGCCGGGCCACGTCCGCATCCACGCGCGTGATGCGCGCCGCAGGGAAAGTGCGGCGCAGGAGTTCCTCCACCTTCTGGGTTCCGTACCCTTGGAGCAGGATGTTGGCGGACCGGCATTCCGGGCAGGAACGGGGCGGGAGGGCTTTGAATCCGCACAGGTGGCACATGAGGCGGTCTTCCGTACGGTGGTAGGTCAGGGGCAGGGAGCAGTGCAGGCACGTGACTACGTGGCCGCAGTCCGGGCATTGGATGGAGCGTGCGAATCCGCGCCTGTTGAGCAGCAGGATGACCTGTTCCCCCTTGTCGAGACGCCGGTCAATGGACATCCTGAGGCGTTCGGAGATAACGTTGGGACCGGATTTGTTCCTTCCTTCCGTTTTCATGTCCAGGATGCGAATGAGCGGGAGCTGCTGGCCGTCCGCCCTTTCCGTCAGTTTTACCAGGGAATATTTTCCTGTCAGGGCGTTATGGATGCTTTCCAGGGAGGGAGTGGCAGAGCCAAGAAGCACGGCGCAATTTTCCAGATGGGCGCGCAGCACGGCCATATCCCGCCCGTGGTAGCGGGGGGAGCTTTCCTGTTTGTAAGAGGCGTCGTGTTCTTCATCCACAATCACCAGGCCTAGATTTTGGAGGGGGGCGAAGACGGCGGAACGGGGACCGATGACGATGCGGGCTTTTCCGGAACGGATGGCATGCCATTCGTCAAAGCGCTCCCCGTCCGAGAGGAGGCTGTGCAGCACTGCCACGGAGGAAGGCAGTTCCGCGAAACGGGATTTGAAACGCTGAACCGTCTGGGGCGTCAGGGAAATTTCCGGCACCATGATCAGGGCGGATTTTCCGGATTTTACTATTTGGGAAACGGCCTGTAAGTAAACCTCCGTCTTGCCGGAACCGGTAACCCCTTGCAGCAGGACCGGTTTTTTGCGCTCTGCCGCGCACATGGCCGTGATTTCTTCCAGCGCTTTCTGCTGCTGGTTGTTCAGCTTCATGGGCTGGGTGGGGACGAATTGCTCCCCGGTGCTGGGGTCCCGGTGCACGGCCTCTTCTTTCAGGGAAATGAAGCCTTTGGCTTCCAGGCTGCGGGCAACGTTCAGGGCTCCGGCGCCGAATGCTGCCAGGGGGGCGGACTGTTGTTTCGCGGATGAGAAATAATCCAGCATTTGGGCCTGCCGGGGTGCTTTGCGGTACAGGGCGTCCAGTTCCTCCCGTGCCGGAGTTTTTTCCAGATACACCATTTTGCGCATTTTTTCCGCCGTATTTTCCTGACGAACGGTTTCCGGGAGCAGACACCGGATCATCTGATCCAGAGCCACGGAGTAATAGTCCGCCGCCCATGAGGCCAGATTCATCATCACCGGGGAAATCAGGGGCTCCGGATCGATCAGTTTCAGAATGGGCTTGAGCCTGTCCTTCCAGGCCGGGGCCGGTTCTGACAGCGTAAGCACGGTTCCGGTAGCCGTTCTGTTGCGCAGGGGCACCTGTACGCGGCAGCCCGGCTTGACGTCTCCCGCTTCCGGAGGAATACCGTAATCCAGTACCAGATCGCTTTGTCCGTCAACCAGAATGCGCGCCGCCTGCATGGAGTGAAAAGGAGGATAACATTAACGATAGCCGAAGGGGAAACGGGAGACGCCGCTCATGTCCTTCAGAACTTCAATGTAATTGTAGCCGTATCCATCCATGATTTGCGTTACGACGGATGCCTGGTCGTACCCGATTTCCAGGGCTACAAAGCCGTCTTCATTCAGGTAATCCCGGGCGCGGGCCAGAAAGCGTTCAATGATTTCCCAGCCTTTAGGACCTCCGAACAGGGCTGTATGGGGGTCTTTCATGACTTCCGGGGCAAGTTTTTCCCCCTCTGCAATGTATGGCAGATTGGCCACGATAACGTCAAAGAGCATGTTCCGCCCGTTTTCCCCTTTTCCTCCCTCCGGAGCAGAATCGGCATCCTCCGCATGCGGATCCGTTTTTTCCTGGGGAATGTTGGCGAACAGATTCGTCTGGATGGTGGAGACTCTGGCTCCCAACCGCATGGCATTTTCCAGGGCCAGATCCAGAGCCTGCGGGGAAATGTCCGCCAGCACGACTTCTCCGGCGCGCTCCTTGAGTTCCAGCGCCAGCGTGACGCCGATAACGCCGGAGCCTGTGCCCATGTCCAGGATGCGTACCGGATGGTCCGGGATTTTCTTTAACACCATTTCCACCAGTTCCTCGGTTTCCGGGCGGGGAATCAGGGCGCGGGCATCCGTCAGGAAATCCCTCCGGAAAAATTCCGTGACCCCCAGCAGATGTTGCAGCGGTTCTCCCGCTGCCCTGCGTTTCAGCAGTTCGCGCAGGGGTGCCAGCTCCGCTTCTTCCACGGGCCTGTCAAACTGGGAGTAAAGAGCCGTGCGGTTGCAGTGCAGGACATGGGCCAGCAAATGCTGCATGGTGGCGCGTGCTTCGTCGCACCCCTGGCGGGCCAGATAATCCGTGCCGGCCTGAAGGACTTCCAGTAAAGTTTTCATGAAAGGAAAAAGGAAGTTAGGACATTCCGGCCTCCGCCAGGCGTTCCTGCATTTCCGCATGCTGGAGGGCCATAATCAGGTCTTCCAGCTGCCCCATCAGGATACCGTCCAGATTGTGGGAAGTGTAGCCGATGCGGTGGTCTGTCAGACGGTTCTGCGGGAAGTTGTATGTGCGTATCTTTTCTTCACGGCCGCCGGAGCCGATGAGATTGCGGCGCGCGGCGGAGTATTTTTCCGCCTCTTCCCGTTTTTTGGCTTCAAAGAGCTTGGCGCGCAGGATTTTCATGCCTTTTTCTCGGTTTTTCATCTGGCTGCGTTCTTCCTCGCACCGGACATAAACGCCCGTGGGTATGTGCCATATCTGAACGGCGGATTCCGTTTTGTTCACATGCTGGCCTCCGGCTCCGCCGGAACGGCATACTTCGATGCGGAGATCTTCCGGGCGGATTTCTATGTCCACTTCCTCCGCTTCCGGCATGACGGCCACGGTGGCGGTGGAAGTATGGATGCGCCCCTGCGTTTCCGTAGCGGGAACGCGCTGCACACGGTGCACGCCGCCTTCATATTTCAGGAATCGGAACACTTCTTCCCCGGCAATGCGGCAGACGACTTCCTTGAATCCGCCCACGTCCGACGGGCTGCTTTCCAGATGCTCGAAGCGCCAGCCGCGTTCTTCCGCAAAACGCTGGTACATCCGCAGCAGGTCTCCGGCAAACAGGGAGGCTTCATCCCCGCCCGTTCCGGCGCGGATTTCAATGATGGCGTCCCGGTCTTCCGTCGTGTCGCGGGGCAGCAGGCTGTACTGCACGTCGCTCCGCAGTTTTTCCAGGGCGGCTTCCAGTTCTGGAATCTCCAGGGCGGCCAGTTCCGCCAGTTCCGGATCGTCCGTCTTGGCCAGTTCCTGGTTGTCCGCCAGCTGTTGTTCCGTGGCGTTCAGGGAATCCCATGTTTCCATGAGTTCCTTCAGGCGGCGGTGCTCTCTCATGATTTCCGAGGCCTTTTTCTGGTCATTGAAGAAGTCCGGTTCGGCAATGACTGTTTCCAATTCTTCCAGGCGCTGGCGGCGTTTTTCAATGAGAGGTGTGTAATCCATGGCGTTTGCGTGTAAAGGATTTTAAAAGATGGCGGGGTTTTCTGAAAGCCAAATCCGGGGGATGTAAGACATGTTCCGGCATTTAAAAGCAGGGGGGGGATTCCGCTTCCGGCGCCTCTGCCGCGCTTTCCTGAATCCGGAAAACCGGGCCAAAAGAAAACCGCAGCCATTACGTTTTTCCAATATGCTTCCCTGAAAAGGGGAAAAGCGGAATTATCGTAACTGCCGCGGCGGTAAAGCTGGCATCGCGTACGGGACTCGAACCCGTGTTGCCCGCGTGAAAGGCGGGAGTCCTGGACCGCTAGACGAACGCGAAAAATCCATACCAGTTCTATTTTAGAGACGCAGCCGATGAAGACCGCCGCCACCCAGATGACGCGGTAAGGCATGATCAGCCGGATGCCTCCCAGGTATTCCAGCGCTTTTTCTCCAAAGTAGGACCAGCCCAGAATGGTGGAAACTACAAACGTAACCAGGCTGAGCGTGAGCAGAGGGGAGCCTATGTAAGGAATTTTGCTGAATGCCAGCGTAGTAAGCCTGGGGCCGTCCGTGCAGGAAATGTCCGGATGCGCGATGATGCTGGTGGTCAGCACAATTCCCGTCAGGGCGCAGATGATGACGGTATCCCAGAAGGGGCCGCTGGAAGAGATGAGCGCCTGCCTGACGGGGTTGCGGTTCTGCGCTGCGGCGGAGGCGATGGCTGCGGATCCCAGGCCGGCCTCATTGGAAAAGAGGCCCCGGGCCACACCGGTTCTCATTGCCGCCATGACGGCCGCTCCTGCTGCGCCCCCGGCGGCGGCTTCTCCCGTGAAGGCGCAGTCCAGAATATACCGGATGGCGGGAAAAATGTACTCTGCCTGTATGGTCAGGATATACAGGCATCCCATGATATAGATGACGGCCATGAACGGCACGAAGAAAGCGCATACCCTGGCAATGCCCTGGATGCCTCCCAGCATCACCAGAGCCGTCAATGCCGTCAGAACGGCGGCTGTTCCCCAGGAGGGAATGGAAAAGGCGTGGTGGAGCTGTTCCGCCGCTGCGTTCCCTTGCGTCAGATTGCCGATTCCAAAGGCGGCAATGGCCGTGAAGACGGCGAAGGCTGTCCCCAGCCATTTGCTGTTCAGACCGCGTTCCAGCACGAACATGGGGCCTCCGCTCATATTGCCGTCCTTGTTCTCCACCCGGTATTTGATGGCGAGTAATCCTTCCGAATAACGGGTTGCCATTCCCAGAACTCCCGTCAGCCAGCACCAAAAGACGGCGCCGGGGCCTCCGGCTGCAATCGCCACGCCCACGCCGATGATATTCCCGGCGCCGATGTTGGCTGCCAGGGCCACCATCAGGGAACTGAATGGGGAGATATCTCCCTTGTCCGTATGATCTTTCACAAAATACAATTTCAGGGCCTTAAGCAGATAACGCTGCGGAAACCGCAGGATGGCGGTGAGGTACAGGTGCGTGCCCAGCAGCATGATGAGCAGGGGCCACCCCCACAGAAAGCTGCTGAAAGCGGACAGCCAGGATGTGAGCGTGTCCCCGGTCTGGAAAAAGGCATTTTGGAGGGCGTCAAGCATACCGGGGGGATTCTAGGGAAAAGAAGCGTGGTGACAAGTCCTTAAACAAATGACGGAGAAAGGTTTTTCACAATGTTATGAACCTGGGCCCGGAGTTTTCCGTTTTTGGGGAATCGGTTCCAGGAAAAATGCCGTCTCCCGTATTCGAGTATCGTTTCCCTGAAAAGAAGATGTGTGTTCCTGGTGCGGCTCTTCCGTCCCCCGGAAGCGGAGGAGGCAGGGGCGGACGAGCTACTGACTGGGGAAAGGGTTGCCTGTTTCCGGCGCGCATTCTTATCACAGGCTCCGCCATGTCCTTGGAATGGGTAAAACCCTCGGACAAGACGGTGTTGACTGCGGCAGTGGGAGCAGATAAAACCTTGAAACAGGGTGTCAATCCGGCCTAGGGAAAGGCGTTTCCCGCTCAGGCGGTTGTGTGGCCGCGACGGTACAGGCGGATAATCAATAATTAATTAAAGAAAAAATGATTGTTTTTACGGAAGAGAAGAAATTTTCCAGGGAAGATGTTCAAGAATTGTTCCTGTCCGTTGGCTGGATTTCCGGACAATATCCGGGGCGTCTGTTCAAGGCTCTCATGAATTCATCCACTGTTGTTACGGCCTGGGACGGTGACCGCCTGGCAGGGCTGGTGCGGGTACTGGACGACAGCGAGATGGTTGCCTACATGCATTATGTTCTGGTGCATCCCGCCTATCAGGGCAGGGGGATTGCTGGAAAAATGGTGGAAATGGTTAAGGAAAAATACAGGGACTACCTGTATCTTGAAATCATGCCGGAGGAGAGCAGAAACGCCGCTTTTTATGAGAAGTACGGCTTCCGGGTTATGGAAGACGGCGTAGCCATGCAGCTGTGCAACTTTTCAAACAGGAGCTGATGTGGGGCGCCGGGGAGAGGTTGTCTGCGGCTGCCGGGGCGCAGGCGATGCGGCCGTTGTCCGCCGGATATATCCGTTTTTCAGCATACTGTTCCGGAAGGCTGTTTTTTATGGCTGAAATCCGCAGTCGAGAAACTGCGGTCTGCCTCGGGGGAGCTGGACAGGATACAGTAAACCCGCGGGAATCCTTTCGGATTTTGGCTCCGCGGGTTTACCTTCTCATCCCGGATCAGCTCCGGAAAAGGTTTAGATTCAGTTCCCTGATGATGGATTGAAGCGCCGCCTGCCCCTTGACGGTATTCCCTGCGGGATCCAGGGGAGGCGAAAAAGCCGCCATGGCCAGCTTGCCGGGAGCTACAGCCACCAGGCCGCCTCCTACCCCGGACTTGGCCGGAAGGCCGGCCTTGTACATCCAGTCCCCTGTGGAATCATAAAGGCCTGACATGCACATTTCCGCCAAAATGGGGGGAACGTTCTCCTCTTTCACCACCCGCTTCTTGCTGACGGGATTGACCCCGCCGTTGGCGTAGCAGGCGCCCATCAGGGCCAGCTGGGAAGCGGTGATATTCAGGGAACACATGCGTGTGTACAAATCCACAATCATGGGCGGCGTATTGTAAAAATAGCCGTAGCTGTCCAGCAGCCAGGCAATGCCGCGGTTGTGCTGGTTGGTAGCGCTTTCCGACTTGTAAATCTCCTGGTTCACGGTCAGGGCCGTGTTGGCGAAGTTATTGAAATTATGGATCATGTTTCCCCATATTTCATCGGAATCCGAACCGTTGACTAGGCTGACCGTCGCCATGGCCCCTGCGTTGACCAGGGGATTGAGGGGCTTGCCGCCGTGCAGCTCAATGGCCATTACGGAATTGAAGGGTTCCCCGGTGGGGTCCGCTCCGATTTTCGCGCGCAGCTGCTTCATGCCGATCAGATCCATGACATAAGCCAGGTTGAATGCCTTGGAAATGGATTCAATGGCAAAGGGCGCGTCCGCGGAGCCTGCGGTCAGCAGGTCTCCGTTGACGGTGACCACGGCAATCGCCAGCAGGTCGGAAGGAACCTGGGCCAGGGCGGGAATGTAGGAAGCGTTTTTGCCTCCCTGGACGGTTTTGGCGTAGGCATATGCGTTATCCAGGGCCGTCCGGATTTGTTCATTGGAAGGAATGTTACTCATGGGATATGGAATGGCTTGGGGTTGCTGCGGAATGGGAACCATTGCTTTTTTCCCATCCGAAGGGTTCAAAGGCGTCTTCGGGATCCACCGGCCGTTTCCAGGAGGGTTTGGCCATGGCATGGATGATGAAGGGGATACCCGCGAAAATGAAGGTGCCCACCACCAGAAGAAGAACGTACATGGTACTGCTGCCTACGGTGATTTGGTTCGGCGGGATGAAGCTCACCAGGAAAGCCGCCAGGCTTGCCAGGAGGCCGAGGCCCCCGACAACCCACATTCCGAAGGTTCTGCCGCCGGGAATGCGGAAGGTGCGGGGCGTATTCGGTTCCCGGTAGCGCAGGTAAATGCCGGACGCGAACATCAGCATGTACATGATAAGGTACAAGATGATGGTCAGCTGGGAAATAATCTGGTAGGCGGATTGCACGGAAGGCATAATTACAAACATGATGGAAAGCAGGGTGACGATTCCCCCCTGAATAAGCAGGATGCCCATCTGGACGTTATTCTTGTTCCGCTTCTGCATGACGGGTGGAAGGTTGCCGGCCAGGCCCACCTGGTACAGGCCTTTTGAGGGGCCTCCCACCCATGCGGTTACCTGGGCCAGAACGCCTACGGCCAGCGCAAGCGCCAGAATCCAGTTCATCCAGCCGAGGCCGAAGAAGCTGAAGTAGCTGTCATAAGTAATCAGCAGGCTCTGCACCAGATTAATCTGGGAATTGGGAATGATGAAGCCGATGGCCAGCGTGCCCAGAACGAAAATAAGCACCGTAATGATGGCGGAAATCAGAATGGCCAGCGGATAATTGCGGCCGGGATTATTCACATCCTTCACATGCACGGCGGACATTTCCATCCCTGCGTAAAACAGGAAGATGCTGGCTGCCAGAACGAGGTTGTTGAAATTGCTCATGTCCGGCACCAGCTTGTCCCAGCTCATATCCAGCAGGATCGGATTGCCTCCGGCCCAATAGCCCAGGCCCAGGAGGATCAGGATGGCTCCGGGAACAATGGTTCCGATGATGGTTCCCCATTTGGTGACGCCTGCGGAAGTCTTCATGCCGCGCAGGTTAAGCAGAGTTGCCGCCCAGTACACGCACAGCACCACGATGAGAACGTACCATTTATTGGCGGCAAGAGCTTCATCCCATCTTTGCCCGGGCCCCATGAAAGCCAGGGAAACGGCGGCGAATGTCAGAACGGTAGGGAACCAGATGGTGCTTTCAATCCATTGCAGCCAGATGGCCAGGAACCCCCATTTCTTTCCGAAAGCCTCGCCTACCCAGCGGTAAACGCCGCCTTTTTGAGGCCATCCGGTAGTAAGTTCCGCGGCCACCAGGGAAACCGGCACCAGAAAGAAAACCGCAGCGAAAATGTAATAAAAAACGGAACTCAGTCCGTAAGTGCTTTCCGCAGGCATGCCGCGCAGGCTGACAATGGCGGAAACGTTGATCATGGCGAGAGTGAATACTCCCATGCGGAGGACGGATTTTACCGCCGGAGCGTTGCTTGTTGCTGCGGGGCCTGTTGGAGCGGCCCCCGGTTGAGTCGTATTATTCATTGGTTTATTTCCGGGTTGAGAATTGGGACGGCGTAAAGAAAGTGCCCACACCGGCCTTATCTGGACGACCAGACGGGAGACCCTTTCGTTGAAGGGATGATGCAGATAGATCTGCCGGAGTTTGTCTTAACGGAGGCCGGGGAAGTTGTTCAGCCCGTCCCCATGGCCATTTGGCCGGCAGTGGATGCGGGGGATGTCAGGCAGCGCGGAAAAACATGGTTATTCCCTCCGGTTGTTGGGAATAAATATATATTTTAAAAGAATATTGATTGGTAATAATTTATTGTAATTAGTAACAATTATTCAAAAATGAATCATTGATCTGTTCCGTTTTCCGAGATACATAAGAATAGTGAATATAGAGAAGCGTTGTCTTCTTTGATGTTCGTCCCTCAATCGTCAATTATCTGGATTTTATGAAAGATCAACAGGTTCAGCGTCATGCGAATTCTCTGCCTGATAATTCCCTCACAGCGTCCGGAGGTGTGCCGGTCCCGTTTAACAAAGAGGCCGGGGCGTTCAGCGGCAGCTGGGACTGGGGGATTGTCGTTGATCCGCTCGGCCCGGGGGAAACGGCGGAGTGCCGTCTGATGCTGGGGGTGGATGATAACGGCTCTCTTACTGTTGACGGCGAGGGAATTTTCATTCCTGGGGAGGGCAAATACCATGGAGGGTCTTATAGGGAAAAAAGTTTGAGCTTCCCCATTGAACCGGGACCGCACCGCGTGCACATGACTTATGAGAACGTGGCTGTTCCTCCTGAATGGACTAATCTCGCCATCCTTAATTATTCCATTGAAGTCATGGTTTCGGATGGAACCTCTTCATCCTCCTATCAGCCGGATGAAGGTTATCCGGAACCCGTAAGTACGGAAGATGAGGGGGAAGACGTGCCGTGCGAATGCGGGGAGGAGGCTGCTGGCGGCAATGGCTCCCAGAGCAGTTCCAGTTCTCCCTGTCCGGAGGAAGACAACGGAGAAGGGGATAACGGTGAAGATGAGGATCCCTGCACCTGTGAAAACAATGAGGGCGGCAGCAGCTCTTCGGCGCGCGGCGCGCGCTCTTCCTCCACCCTTTACGGTTCGTCGGCCGCCGGCAGGCGCGTGGTTGCCCGGACGCTCAAGACGGAAATGATCTGGCGTACCAATTTCGGCTCTTTCCGGGGCATGACGGGTCTGCCTCAGGGATTGCTGGAAATAGTAGGATACACATTCTCGGCTGAACTCTGGTCCCCACGTGCGCTTCATTACTGGCATCCGATGACTCGTGAAATCATCTCCGCGCCATCATCGGGCATCGGGGCGAATACCGCTTTCCAAATCAGGAGCGGAGGAACTGCCATTAACTACTACTGTTACGCGGATGGAGACGGCAGCAGGGGTGACAGCGTGGCCCCCATTGCAGGATCCGCCAAGCGCGGGGGCTCGGCGTGGTTCGGGAGGAGATTCGTTTCTCCGGCAAGGGCGGGAGAATTCTGCCTCAGTATCCGTTCAAACACGGGCAATACCGTTAACTATACCGCAGGTTCGGCCTCTTCCTTGAAATACGCCACCGGCTACACCGCTAAAAACGGCGCGGCTTACACAAGAGAAGAATTTGACGGAAAGCTGGATATTGTGCGGGCTTCGGATGGAAGCATCCGGCAAATATGGAACCTGTGGGACGGGCTCGCCAACATCGAAAATGTCACGGAGTCCGGTTACCGCATCGCCCTCTATCTCCCCGAACAGGTGGGCGGGAAAAACAGTTCCACCGGCCTTTATTCCGTTACGGGCGACCCTTTTAAAACCTTCACAATTACCGGGGACGCGGCTGCGGGCAGACTCTCCGTTACCGAACAGACCGCCGGGCGCGCTCCCTACACCACCCGCTACTGGCAGGGAGCCGACGGAGCATGGAACATGGCGCAGGGGGAAGGAGAAGACGCCATATTCACTCTGAAAGAAAAGCAGATCGTTTCGTCCGGCACGTGGAAACTCATCACCACCATCCAGCGGGGGGAAAACGGCGCTCCCATCTCCCGCGTCTGTGAGACTTATGCCGTCACCCGCAATGGCAATTTGTGCACCAGCCGTATTGAAGGCTACGGAACGGACTACGCCCGGGAAACGACTTACGAGTACACCGGCATGGGAAAAATCGCGAAGGAAACTGCTCCTGACGGAAGTGTCAAAACGTGGGCATACGACCGTTTCGGCCGTGAAATCGTGTCCAGCGTCCCCTGGGCGGAAGCCGGCGATAAGGTCACTTACACCACGTATCGGGACCAGACGCAGGCGGATCCGGATATCCTCACCCAATGGGTGACGTTGACGGCCACTGCGGCGGAACTTTGGCGCGCGGATTACACCTACGTTGAGGAAAATCATGTGCGGCGCGTGGAAAAACGCACCACCGCATTGGGGGAAGAAAACGTGCGTCTGGAAGTGAAGGAATCCTGGCTCGGCACGGCTCCCAATGTTTATGCCCGCGGACGCCTGAAGATGAAACAGGGCATGGACGGCATTCAGACGCATTATTTTTATGAAGAGACGGACCGGTACGGAGCCCTTTACAAAGTGACCGCGGAAACGCGGATAGCGGGAGAGAGCGTCCCCGGCCTGAGCTCGCGGAAGGTTACTTACGTCTCCGGCCAGGGCAATAACATGCGTTATGAGCAATACGCCCGGCTGGCCGATGGCGCCTGGTCCATGACGGACGCGTCTTCTTATGAATATGACGTTGAGAACCGTTGGGTAAAGCGCACCCGCGCCAATGGGCGCGTTTACGAGCGCATGATGACCTGCTGCGGCCCGTTGTGGGAGAGGGATGAGAATGGAGTGACCACTTCCTATTCCTACAATACGGCCCGCCAGCTGGTGGAAACCATCCGTTCAGCCGTTGCGGACGGGGAAACCATGATCACTCCGGAAACCATCACGAGCTATACCCGTGATGCTCTCGGTAAAATTACCTCCCTGCACAGGGATGCAGGCCCAATGACGACGGTGGAAAGCCGGGAATACGATTTGCTGGGGCGCCTGATAAGGGAAACCGATATTCTGGGGCGCACCACCGTCCGCTCTTATAGCGGGGATGGCCTGGTAGAAACTGTTACCACGCCCGCCGGCGCTACGCTCATCACCCGGAAAAGCCCTTCCGGAACAGTAGTGCGGCGTTACGGCACCGGGCAGCAGGATATCCTTTATACCGTTGAGGCCACGGCGGAAGGGATCCGTACGACGGAGGCTGTGCCGGGCGGGGAGGGGGGAGAGCCCCGCGTCGTGACGGGAAGCTCCACCGTCAACGGCTTTGGCGATCTTGTACGGATTGCTGCCGCCAATACCCTGAATGGGGAAAACGTGCGCACTCTTGCATACGATGACAAGGGGCGCCTTATCAGGGAACAGCTGGCGGACATGGCGCCGACACTCTATGCCTATGATGCCTTTGGGAACAGGACAAGGGCAATCGTCGCCCTGGAGGATGAACCGACCATCCTGAACTCCCGCATTACTGATTACGCTTATGTGGCCGAGAGCCGTGAAGACGGCATCTACAGACTTGTTTCCATAACAAGTTATACTTCTTCAGGTACTCCCGTTCTTCAAAAGCAGGCGGTCCTGCTCTCTGCTCTGAGTTCTGTTCTTGCCGGCAAAAACGTCATGACGGATCCCCGCGGCCAGGATACCGTGGAGTGGACGGAGTATGGAGGCGGTTCTGTCCGCCTGCAGAAGAAAACCGTGCCCGGAGTCGGGAGCGTTGCCCTCACGCGCGTCGTGGACGGATTCACGACGGCGGTTACGGGCTTTGACGGCGCAACCGCCCGCCGGCAGCGCACTTATACGGAAACGGGCATCACCTATGCGGACACAGATGTGCGCGGTAACGTCTTTACCGCCGTCTGCGACATTGCCGGCCGCATCATTTCCGGCACGGATGCCGCGGGCAACACGACCACCTACGCTTATGCCCAGCCCTTTGATCTGCCTACCTGCGTTACCAATGCCCTTGGTAAAACAGCCTGTTCCGTTTATGATATCCGGGGCCGCAAGGAAGCCGAATGGGGGACGGCCATACAGCCCGCCGTATACGCTTATGACGCCGCCGGCCATATAGTGAGCCTTTCCACCTTCCGTGATCCCGGGGATGTCATCACTACTGATCCCCGCCTCCGGACGGATGGGGACATCACCACCTGGACGTACGATGTCGCTACGGGGCTGGTTGTCCGCAAGACCTATGCCAATGCCACCCATGTGGATACCGCTTATGATGCGCTCAACCGCGTTTCCGCTACGACGGACGCGCGGGGAACCGTTGCCTCCCGCTCCTACGCCCCCCTTACCGGGGAGCTTACCTCCATTACCTTTAATGACGACGGTTTTACCCCCTCCATCAGCAGCCGCTACAATCATCTGGGGCAGCTGACGCAAATTGAAGACGCTTCCGGAACGCGCACGTTCACGTACAATCAGTATAACGAACAGGAAACGGAAACGACGGCTGGCCTTGCGGCAAGCGTCTTGACCCTCCGCCGTGACGGAGTGGGGAGGCCCGCGGGCTACTGTCTGGACTATGCGGGCGCCGCCGCCTTGCAGACGGCATGGGGGCATGACGCCTCCGGAAGGCTTTCCTCCGTCTCGCTGAACGCCGTCGCGAAGCCCTTCACCTACGGCTACAATGCGGAAAGCGGCCTGCTGGACACTCTTGATTACCCCAACACGTTGAAATGGCGGCGCACTCTGGAAGAAAAGCGCGACCTCCCGGTGAATATTGACTACCTGCGCCCCGGCAGCGCCAACTACCCGGCCAAAACCGGCTACTCTTACGATGTGCTGGGGCGTCCCGTCACGAAGAAAGACTATTTCAACACGTCCGCGCCCGACCTCACCCACGCCTACGCCTACAACGACAGGAATGAACTTGTGAGCGACGCGATGAGCCGGGGCGGCATATACAGTTACGCCTACGATAACATCGGCAACCGCACAACCTCCCGGGAGGGAACGGATTCCCTTCCCACCACATACGTTGCCAACCGGCTTAATCAATACACGGATATCACCGAAGGTACGGAGCCGCCCTTTGTTCCCACCTATGACGCTGACGGCAACCAGACGAAAATTCAGACGTCTACGGGAGAATGGGAAGCCGCCTACAACGCGTTGAATCAGGCGGTCAGCTTCACGCAGGGGGACAGGCGTATTGAGTGCGAACGAAGCGACGCAGTCTATAGATCTGTATGGTCTGATTTCTGATAATTTTACAGATGAGGCAAAGAAATTTATTAAAGAAAATTGCAAGTGTTTTAACACAATTGGCTCCAATACGTTAAAAATGGAATTCATTGATATTATTTCCGCTGCAATGGCTATTGCTGAAGAATTAAGCACAAGAACAGGATTTAAAAAATTGGTAGATGACTGGCAAGATTGGAAGAGCCAACATGGATGGCCTATGTTTGTATTTACAGATATTGGAAAGGGAAATATAAATGAAAATACAGCGAAAGCTGTCGATTTGTCGCCTTTGGATTATAATCCTGATTTTAAAAAGGCTTTGAATGACACATTGCAAAGTACAGATTCAAGAAGAAAATTTTTAGTAACAGATGAAGGTACAATTATGGTAGGATTACTGGAAATGCAATCAATGAGTAAAAAAACTGCTCCTTATATACCCAAAGATATGGAACAGTATAAAAAAGCTCAAGTTAATGTAAATGCATGGAGAGAAGGAGACGGAATTCTGGAGCGCATGAAGAAAGGAAAGGAAAATAAAGAACCATATGAACCGAGTCCAGGAAACGATCTGGAACAATATAAGGCAAATTATGAAAAAATTAAAGAAATTCTCGAATCTTGTAAATAATGATTTTACGACACAGATTCTTCTTGTCACATGGAACCTTAGCCTAATATTTTTCATTCCAATAATAATTTTTTCAAATAATATAAAATTGTCCCTATATAATTCATCTTTTTATGTCTTATTCAATATTTTCAATGCGTTGGTTATTGTATTATCATGCACTAAACGAATAGTCGGCTTTATAAGTCAGAAAAAACTTCTACTTGTTTCATGGATTTTCAATTTAATATTTTACGTCCCCATACTGATTTTAATAGATGGTGAAAGAAAAGATTTTTTAAATATACTGTTTTATTTTGTATATAATATTTACAATGTATTTCTGTTGATATTCTTCTGTATAAGATGGAGAATTGATTTTATAAATCAAAAAATTATTTTTAAGTTTATATGGATTTTATTTATTTTAATAAACTGTTTATTTATATTTGATTTTGTTCTAAGTGCGGCGGCATTTATATTTAATATAAGTTAATTTATATCGGCCGGGTATTTTATTTTCATTGTTGCCGTCCAGCTTCTTGCGGCAACCAGACGAAGATTCAGACGCCCACGGGAGAATGGGAAGCCGCCTACAACGCGTTGAATCAGGCGGTCAGCTTCACGCAGGGGGACAGGCGTATTGAGTGCG
>PPYF01544892.1_pt1 | contig 21285 bp, 20 predicted proteins | sample 1559871 | NCBI WGS metagenome assembly PPYF01 (sample SAMN08240021, study PRJNA423297) | Human gut metagenome, whole genome shotgun sequencing project.
GGCTGGAAGCGGCCTGGGAGGATAGAAAGCTGCCGGTTAAAAAATAACCATACCATACGGTATGGTTATTTTTTTATGTGATGAAAATACAATCAGGCCAGACATTGCCCTAGGACACATGGCAGGCAAAACCGGAAGTTGCATGCCTGTGTACTTATGAAGTAAAATATCGATTCTTATAATGAATAACCGCTTTAAGTAAATTTTTCTTAAAAACACTACTAAAAGGAGTATTTATGTTACAATATACTTATCGCTCTGAAAGGACATGTTATGCAAAAGAAAAATTTTTTACCTATTTTAGCATTAGCAGTAGGTCATTTGGTGACTGACTTACAGGCTGGTGCTTTACCAATAGTATTGCCACACCTTAAAGAATTATTTACATTGAGTTATTCGCAGCTGGCAGCTATAGTTTTGACGCAGAATATTACGTCGTCGGTTATTCAGCCGGTATTTGGTTATATTACGGATAAGCGATCTATGCCTGTCCTGCTGCCTTTTTGCGCTGCTATGGCAGGTGCGGGGTTTGCCGCCATAGGCTGGGTTTCCAGTTATACTTTAATTTTATTGACCGTTATTATAATCGGTATAGCCAGTGCGACTTATCATCCTCAGGCTTCAAAAACTGTTAATTTTTTAAGCGATGAAAACAGTAAAGCCAAAAATATGGGCATTTTTTCTCTGGGAGGCAATGCCGGTATGGCCGTCGGCTCCATTTTGATGACTTTTCTCATTGGACTGCAGGATGGCATCCATAATACGATGTATTTTATTCTGCCAGGGCTGCTTGTTTTTGGGTTAATGATGAAATATATGCCAGATTACAAACATGTTAATGCGGAGCATAGTTTGAAAAAAGCTGCAGTACAAATTAAAGCTGCTTCAGAAAAGCTCTCTTATACAGGAATGTTTATACTGCTGTTTTTTATCTTTATGAGGTCTACTATCCATACGGGATTATCTACGTATCTGCCGTTATTTTTTATGAAATTTCGTGGCAGTGAAGCAATTTTTGCCAGCGCTTTGGTGTCGGCATTTTTATTGGGTGGTGTAGCAGGAACTTATACGGGTGCAGTGCTCAGTGACCGTTTAGGAGCCCGCAGGATTATTTTAGGATCGATTATACTAAGTATTCCAACGATATGGCTGATCAGCCATGCAGGAACGGAAATTGGCGCAATGCTGGCTGTTGTGGCTTCTGGTTTTTTTATCATCGGGTCGTTTGCTACAACTATCGTTTTAGCGCAGACGATGCTGCCTGATAATGTTGGGATGGCAGCAGGTCTTACTATTGGTTTCAGCGTCGGTATGGGTGGTTTTGGCGTTACTATTTTAGGATTTATTGCCGTTAATTTTGGTTTACCGCTGGTAATGCAGATCGTTACCTGGCTGCCGGTAGCTGCGGCGATCATTGCCCTGAAAATTCCAATTCCGGCAAGTTTAAGAAAATAATTATTGGCAGATAGATGGAGGAACAATGGAAAGCACTTTCAGACAGGGAATAATTTATAGCTTGACTGCTTATTTACTATGGGGAATTTTGCCTATTTATTGGAAAACTTTAGGCGTAGTACAGGCTTTTGAGATTTTATCAAATCGTTTTATCTGGTCCTGTGTTTTTGTATGGATATTGATCATCGCTTCCGGCAGAGTAAAAAGTTTTTTAGCAGAAACTCAGGATATTTTTACAAATCCTAAACAGGCTCTGGCAATGCTGGCTGCGGCAATTACGATCAGTTTCAACTGGGGGTTGTTTATTTGGGCTGTCAATGACGGCAGAATAGTAGAAACCAGTATGGGCTATTATATCAATCCTTTAGTGAGCATTGTTTTTGGTGTTTTCTTTTTGAAAGAACGTTTGGATAACTGGCAAATGGCAGCAGTTATCTGCGCTGTGATCGGTGTTGGTACAATGGTCTGGAACCTGGGTCAGCTGCCTTGGGTTTCTGTATCATTAGCTGTTTCTTTTGCTTTATATGGCTTGATCAAGAAATGTTTATCGGTAACGACAATGACGAGTATTATGCTGGAAACACTGCTTATAACGCCGCTGGCTTTGGCTTATGAATATTATTTGAGCCTGCATGGAACCAGTGCTTATCAAACAGCAGAAACCAGTACGTTGATAATGCTGGCCTGTGCCGGTGTAGTGACGGCTACGCCGTTATTGTTTTTTACGGCAGGGGCAAAGCTTTTACCGTTAAAAATAATTGGATTTTTACAGTATATTGCTCCAACAATCAGTTTGCTGATAGGCGTTTTTATGTACGGAGAAAACTTCACATCCGTACATATGGTCGCTTTTGGTTGGATATGGTTTGGTCTGTTTTTATTTACTATAGCACAGATAAAACGGCGGTAAAAATTGAGTTAAGCAGCAGTTAAATTAAAAAAAACTGCTGCTTTTTTATTTTCAGAAAATTTAGGCTGAAGAAAGAAGGCTTTAAATATACACTTGTAAAAGCTTTTGTCAGTGTCAAGAAGCGCTTAAATAAAACTTTTAATCAAACGATTAAAAGTTGCCCTTGACAGTGCACTTTGAACACAAAGTATAGACTTCAGCATCTGTATGAGCCAATAAACAAACTAGATATTGTGTTGTGGAAAAATGGGGAAAGTTTTCTGAAAGTTATCCACAGAATGTTGATAAAATGTGTATAACTTAAGGGTGATATGGTATAACTTGGAAAATTTAGGGGAAAAAAAGATTGAAACTGTGTATAATATGTAATTTATACACAGAATGCTGTGGAAAACTATGTGGATATTGTTGATAAATGGAGAGGATTTTGCTTTTTTGACACATATATTTTGTATCCGCCTTAGGTGGATAAATTAAAAGTACTGTCGATAAGCATAATTTATAGTTTTGCGAACAAAGGTTTAAATAGCGTTTAGTTATTTTCCGGGTTTTACTTGCGTAAAAGGCGCAGATTGTGGATAATATTAGAAGGAAGATAACTGAGAGTTTTGGAGGATGAAAAATGGCTATTAAACAAGCACTGGCAGTAAAAACAATGGAGGCTGCGGCAGGCGGCAAGGTTGTGTCAGCCTCTATGAGCGAAGTCACTAACGGCTGGGTCGCACTGGTTATAAAGGCTGCTGATAAAAAATTAGTCTGTGTTACACAGGGGGAATGTCCTTTGACAGCGATGTGGGCTGTCGAAAATTCCTGTGAACAGGATGGTTTGCATGTGGATATTATGTCTTTGAATGCAAATAATGCGGCAGTTATCCGTCGTTTTGTAAAATGGGCAGCGCCCAGTGCCTGCGGCACTAAAGGTACGAGTATCGGTTTCAGTGACTGGCTGGGAGCTGCAGGCGGATGCATTGCGCCGCTGTTTGCTAAAAAGCAGGTAAAGCCTGTCCTTGCAGAATATTCAGCTGCTGACAGCGTGCTCTTAAAACGCAATTTTCTGGAAGCTGTAGATGCTGCAACCTGGGGAGTTTTTGAAACAGGTTATAAAGAAGGCTATGGTGCCAATGCTGAAGGGTTGAAAAGTGAAGAAGATATTGTAAAGGCATTATTATACGGCTATAGCATGATTGGCCTGGACTGCAGCGATAAAATAAATCTGCAGATCGAAAAAATGTCAGATGCAGAGGCAGAGAAGCGTTATAATGATTTTCCGCAGGAATTTCGTGATGCGATGCAGGGCTCATATTTGGAAGCAAATTTTCAGGTAGGAAGTGAAGTTATTCATTTTGAGCCTGAACAGCTGCGGCGTATCGTTTTGGAATATGGTGAAGCTATTATGCACGCACAGTTCATTTATAATTCTTATCTTAAAAATACTCCCTGGGAAATAGATTTTGAGCTGCTGATATCTAAAGAGGGTAAATTACTTTCTCCACAGGAGCATTACCTGATTGCTAATGAATTGCAACGTAACGGCATTAAATTTGCGGCTTTAGGGCTCAATACTCTGGATGAGGCGCAGCTGCTGCAGGAAATGCTGCAGACCCATGCCGCTATTGCTGATACTTTTGGCTACAGACTGAGTTTTTTACATGCTGATTTGACCTTAAAAGATTTGGGAGCAGTAGCTAAAACCCTGAAAGGGAAAGTGCATTTTAAGCTCAGCAGCGTATTGTGGCTGGCAGCCTGGGAAACGGTGCTGAAGCTGGCACCGCAGCTGGCCTGTCAAATGCGGGATTATGCCGGTTTAGCAGAAACAGACGCTCTGATACCACAGACTGAGACAGGAAAAGCTTACGCATTAAGTTATAAAACTTTGCTGGCTCCGGAAGCAGGTAATTTTGCAGATCAGGTCAAAGAAGTTTTAGCAGTTAATCATGCTGCATATAGTGAACGAATTTCTGTTTTGGTAGGCAATTATTTAAGAACATTGTAAACATTGGAACAAATATAAGATTTTTTGAAAAAAGTGTTGACAAGTGCTGTTAAAAGTGGCATAATATGACCAATCTTAATATTGTATTGTAAAAGTGATGATTGGGAAGAAAGACAAGATGTAAAGTCACAGAGAGCCGATGGTTGGTGGAAATCGGCACGGAGCGCTTGTTGAGTAAATCACCCATGAACTCGTCAGCGAAAGCAGAAGTAAGTAGCATGATGCGTACCAGATGCGTTAATTCTGAGCCGGTTGATGGACTGGTGCGAAGTTATAAATTAGGGTGGTACCGCGTATTTTATACGCCCCTGCAAAAGCAGGGGCGTTTTTTATTTGTTCCTAACGCACTGCTTTCCATCAAAATCATACGAGGGAGGAAATCAAAATGTCGGGAAAATTATTTTTAAAGGCTAAAAATGAGGAGACTTTACTGCCGAGAGTGCTGCGGGTATTGTCAAAACAAGGTGTGGACGTGCAGGAACTCAATATGAAGGTTCAGTCTGACGGAATGGAACTGGAAATTGTTTTGAATACTGAAAGTGATGTTGCGCAAATGGCGAAGCTGCTGGCAAAACAGGTCGCGGTGGTTTCCGTAAATACCTTGATGCTGCAGGAACAAGCTGCAGTCTGAAAGTGCTGATTTTGGGAGGAAAGCGAAGAATGAAGTTATCTGGTGCGCAAGCTATTATTAAAGTTTTGTTGGAACAGGAAGTAGATACTGTTTTCGGTTATCCGGGCGGTCAGGTAATTCCCTTGTATAATGCGTTATATGACGCGCCGCTGCGTAATGTACTGACGGCGCATGAACAGGGAGCCATCCATGCTGCTGACGGTTATGCACGTGCCAGCGGCAGAACGGGGGTTTGTATAGCTACCTCCGGCCCCGGTGCGACCAATATCGTTACGGGACTGGCTACAGCTTATTTAGATTCCGTACCGCTGGTAGCGATTACGGGACAGGTTTCTGTTGCAAATTTAGGCAGAGACTCTTTTCAGGAAATAGATATTGTCGGTGTGACATTGCCGATAACGAAATATAATATTTTGGTGCGTAAGCCTGAGGATTTGCTGCCGGCGCTGCGGCAGGCATTTTACCTGGCACAGGAAGGTCGTCCGGGACCGGTGCTGGTGGATGTTCCCAGCAATCTGCAGGTCGGAGATGTGGAGTGGATGGAAGCGGAGCCACTGACGCCGCCTGTTATGGAAACGGCCAGAGAAGAGATATTGGAAGCTGCAGCAGTTACTATTACTAATGCCAGACAGCCGGTATTTCTGGTAGGCGGCGGCGCTGTTCACAGTGGTGCTGCGGAAGAGGTGCTGCGTTTTGCCAGAAAAACAGGGATGCCAGTCGTCAATACGCTGATGGGGATTGGGGTTTTTCCGGGAAGCGACCGGCAATGCCTGGGGCTGACAGGTATGCACGGACACATTGCAGCCAATATGGCAGTTGCTAATGCCGATGTACTTATCGTAGCGGGAAGCCGTTTTAGTGAACGAGTCACAGGTGACCGTAATCGTTATGTTGGTAAAAAAACGATTATCCAATTGGATATTGATCCTTCTGAAGTAGATAAGAATGTTATGACAGCGCTGCCTTTAGTCGGAGATATGAAAGAGAATCTCAACAAGCTGAGTGAACGGGTGAAAAAACTTGATATAGAACATTGGTGGCATACGATCAAAGCCTGGGATGCGACAGAAAACCGTGCGGCACAGTCCGGCGAAAGATTGACAGCGCCCTGGCTGATGAAAGAACTGACGCGCAGCTTTAAAGGTGAAGATACGGTATTTGTTACTGACGTCGGGCAAAATCAGATGTGGGCAGCCTTGCATCTGGAAGTAGACGCGCCGCGGCATCATTTGACCAGCGGCGGCTGCGGAACGATGGGATTTGGTCTGCCGGCAGCCTTGGGAGCTAAAATTGCCCTGCCTGAGGCGCAGGTTGTACAGATCTGCGGCGACGGAGGCTTTAAAATGACCGGTATGGAAATTTATACAGCGATGCGTGAAAGCGCTCCTTTTATTACTGTTGTCATCAATAACAGTTGTTTGGGTATGGTCCGTCAATGGCAGCAGGTTTTTTATGATAAACGTTACTCTTCTACTATTCTGACGCCGTTTAATTTTGTTGGTTTTGCTAAAGCCTGCGGCGCAGACGGTGCGACAGTAACTACTTGTGCTGAATTTACCGCCGCATTGGCAAAAGCGCGTAAACAAGGAAAAAATTTCCTGATCGAAGCGGTAGTAGAACAAAGTGATCTGGTTGAACCAATGGTAGCTCCCGGCGCGGTGCTTGACGATTTTGTCAAAACTGACGCCTGATAAAAAGGGCCTTATGAGGGAAAAAATAAAGCTTCGGCGCTAAATAAGACAAGCCGTAAATAAGGGAAAGAGTCGTAGAAAACAGCCGAAGGAAATAACCGTCATGCTTTTTAGTATGACGGTTATTTTTAGTAAACTACCCTTGCAATTTACTGGGACTAATGGTATAATACATAAGCTTGTATATAGTAATATATACTTCCCCTGCTCCCATTAGGGGGCCAAAGTCCAAAGGAGGAGGTGATTTCGTGAATAACTACGAAGTCATGTACATCGTAAAACCCGTTGAAGAGGAAGCTTTTGAAGCTCTTGTTGCTAAATTTGACAACCTCATCAACAATAACGGTGGTACTGTAGAAAAAACCGATCGTTGGGGCAAGAAACGTCTTGCTTATGAAATCGACGATATCGCAGAAGGTTTGTATGTTCTCGTAACTTTCAGTGCAGAACCTAAAACAGTCAAAGAACTTGACCGCGTTATGAAGATTACCGATGAAATTTTGCGTCACATGATTATCAGAAAAGGTGAGTAACCAGGAGGGTAACTAGTATGAACAAAGTTATTTTAATGGGCCGCTTAACTCGTGATCCTGAGGTTCGTTATACTCAGACAGGCAAAGTTGTATGCCAGTTCACTTTAGCGGTAGACAGACCTTTTGCTAATCAGGAAGGCCAAAGAGAAGCTGATTTTATTGCTATCGTTGTATGGGGTAAAATCGCTGAATTATGCGGGAATAGTCTTACAAAAGGTCAAAGGGCTCTTGTAGACGGTCGTTTGCAGATTCGCAGCTATGATGCTAAAGATGGTACGAAACGCTGGGTGACAGAAGTTATTGCCAACAGCGTAGAATTCATTGAACGTAAAGCAACTGGCAGCGGAGCTCCGGTTCAGTCCGGCGATGCAGGTCCGAAGAGCGAGATGGAATCTTTTGGTTCCGCAGTTCCTTTTGATGAAGAGATCCCATTCTAAATAGGGAGGTTATGCGAATGAAACGTGAAAGAGGCAGAAGAACCAGAAGAAAAGTATGCAGCTTCTGTGTTGATAAAGTTGAAGAAATCGATTATAAGGACGTTGCTAAGCTGCGCCGTTATATTACTGAACGCGGCAAAATTTTGCCCCGTCGTATTTCCGGTAACTGTGCTAAACATCAACGCCAAATGACTACTGCTATCAAACGCGCACGTAACGTAGCTCTGCTGCCATTTACCTGCGAATAATATTAGCTTTTAGTTATGAAATTAAGCACCCTGTACTTGTTACAGGGTGCTTTTTGTATATTTTTGTGCAGATATTGACGGCTGGGCAAGTTGTTGCTATAATGTAGCTTGAAGTTAGCAATAGCTAACCAGAGCGGCTGATGATTTTTTATAATAAAGGAGATGTAAACGTGGCAACAAGAAGAGGACCGAGATTTAAAGAGTGCCGTAGATTCGGCATCAATGTGTGTGGTCATCCCAAAGCTTTGGATAGATTGGGAACAACTGTAAAACGCAGTAAAAAAATGTCAGAATATGGTAAACAACTTTTAGAAAAACAAAAAATAAAAGCTTATTATGGCATTTTTGAACGTCAATTACTGAGATACTATAAAGCTGCAAGTAAAAGTAAGGCACGTACGGCAGACGCTTTATTCTGCACACTGGAATGCCGTTTAGACAACCTGGTTTACCGTATCGGTTTTGCAAATTCTATTCGTCTGGCACGCCAGCAGGTAACGCACCGTCATATTCTGGTCAATGGTAAAAATGTCAATATCCCGTCTTATATCTGTAAGGCAGGCGATGTTATCAGTTTGAAAGAAAATTCGCGCAGTAACGAGCTTTTTAAAAGTAATTTCCTGGAACGTGAAAGCTTTGCTTTGCCGTATATCAGTAAGGATAAAGAAAGCTTCAGCGGTACTCTGGTTCGTCTGCCTCTGCGGGAAGAGATTCCTATTCAGATCGAAGACCAGCTCGTTGTAGAATATTTCTCACGTTGATCTAGCATGAAAAATTATGAATGTTATAATGAACTGACCTATTGGGATAAATTTCTTTCAGAAAAGCGTTTGGCGACAGTCGGGTTTTGTGAAGACAATACGCAGGAAACGGTGATTGTTAACGCAAGTATCATCGCTGCTGAAATGCAGATTTTCAGCAGTCAATGGCTGTGCCTGCCGAATTGTTATGCCGTGCTTGGCTTTTTGCAGTATGTTTATTTTCCTACAGTTTTTTATCATAGCATGTATGGAAATGATGAATTAAAAATGCCTCTGGTAAGTACAGGGGCTTTATGTGACTATATTGCCGACCGCGATGTTAAAAATAAAGCTGCTATGCTGGAACTGTTACAAAAGCTGCAGCAGCTGTGGCAACTGCCGGAAGGTGAATGCCTGCAGCAGCTTCAGGATATCTGTACTGCTTTCAATTCACATAGGCTGGATACAACTGCGGTAGCACAGATCCTGCTGTTTGAAGAGGTGCCACAGGTTTTTGAATATATAAAGCAGCAGATCTGGTGCGAAGAAGTTTTTTATGAGGATTTTGGCTGTTCCTACAGCTGGCTGGAAAAGCTGTGTCAAAGCTTTACTAATGGTTCCTTTTTCCGTTATCGGCTGCTGCATTTTTTAAATGACCGTGTCGGTTGTTTAGCAGGTTAAAAGAACAATTTTATAATTTTTACGAAACGTCCCGCACTATCAAGTGCAGGACGTTTCTTTTATGGCGCGATGCCGCAGATTTAGAAAAAAGTTGTATTCTGAGAAGGAATGACTTATGATACTTGCAGGGAAGCTTTAATGTGAAAGTAAATACAGCTTGTAGGAGTATTGGTTTCGTGAAAAGTTATGGAGGGAAAGTAAAAAAGTTACAGACTGATTTTTTGAAAATAATGGAGGTATATGATGCAGCTGACTGTGTTGGTAGATAACAATACTCTGATTGACCGTTATTATTTAGGTGAGCCGGGCGTAGCCTATTATCTGGAAGATGGTGATGTCAGAATTTTATTTGATGTGGGTTATTCGGATATATTTCTTAGAAACGCCCAGGCGTTGGGGATTGATTTGAGCCGCTTACAGCAGGTAGTGCTTTCACATGGGCATAATGATCATACACGGGGTTTGCTATGGCTGAGCGAGCAGGAATATTTTTCTGAACTGCAGCTGCTGGCGCATCCGGATGCCCTGAAGCCGAAGCAGTTTGCCGGCGAAGCTATAGGCGCCCCTTTTACAGCACAGCAGCTGCAGGAAAAGTGCAGTCTGCGGCTTAGTAAAGAACCGGTATGGTTAACAAAACGGCTGGTTTTTTTAGGCGAGATCCCAACACTGAACGATTTTGAACAGCGGCATGGGTTTGGCAGTGCTGAGGATCCTGTAGATTTAGTACTTGATGATACGGCTTTAGTTTACCGAGGCTCAGAAGGATTATTTGTGATTACAGGCTGTTCGCACAGCGGGATCTGTAATATCATTGAATATGCTAAAAAGGTTTGCGGTGAAGCTAAGGTTCAGGGAGTTATCGGCGGCTGGCATTTATTTAAGGTCGACGACCGTCTGGAAAAAACGATCGCCTATTTACAGAAGCATAATATCCGGGAGCTGTATCCGTGCCACTGCTGTTCCTTTCAAGCGAAAGCGGCAATACATGCACAGATACCTGTTAAAGAAATTGGTGTTGGTAAGGTTATTGAGATAAACTGAAAAATACCTCGGGATTTTTCCCGAGGTATTTTTATTTATTTTCAGCTATAGTCTTCTATTAGAACAGAATAAACAGTAATCGCAGAACGGCAAATTTTTACAACTTTTTTACAGCGGGGAGGGTTCTTTTGACAGCGGCTTTACGCAAGGTAGTAGTACAATAAGTCATCATCAGTAGTAAGGTGATTTGCAAGTGGTGTTTTTGTACAAGGAGGGAAAATGATGATGGAAATGCTGCCCTTGACTGAGTTATGGCTCAGTTCGCTTTTAGCAGTAGGTATTTTATTTTATCTGATTTATGCATTATTGAAACCGGAGGATTTTTAAAATGACAAAAGACATTATGCTATTTGTGCTGTTTTTAGCCGTATTATTGCTGTGCGCCTGGCCGCTTGGTAAATATATGGCGCGAGTTTTTAATTACGAAAAAACCTGTGGTGAAAGATTTTTTGCACCTTTGGAAAATATTTTTTATAAAATGGCCAAAGTTGACCCGCGTACAGAAATGCCGTGGAAGGAATACTGCCTGAATCTCATTATTTTTAATGCTTTAGGTATGTTATCACTCTTTGTTTTGCAGCTGACGCAGGCTTTTTTACCGCTCAATCCGCAGCAGCTGCCCAACGTCGAAACCTGGCATCTTGCTTTTAATACGGCTGCCAGCTTTATGACCAATACTAACTGGCAGGCTTATAGCGGCGAAACGACTTTAAGTTATTTGACACAAATGCTGGGCTTGACTGTACAAAACTTCTTGTCGGCGGCAACAGGAGCTGCTGTCGCAATTGCTCTGATCCGTGGTCTGGTGCGTAAAAATACTGGTGAGTTAGGCAATTTTTGGGCAGATATAATCAGATGTACGACCAGAATACTGCTGCCGATTTGTGTTGTAGCAACATTGCTGCTGGTTTCTCAGGGTGTTATCCAAAACCTTAATCCTTATGTCGATGTACAAACCGTCGAAGGGGCACAGCAGACTATTGCTATGGGACCGGTTGCTTCTCAGGAAGCGATTAAGGAGCTGGGTACCAATGGCGGCGGTTTTTTTAATGCCAATTCTTCTCATCCGTTTGAAAATCCGACTCCCTGGAGCAATTTCCTGGAAATGTTTTTGATTTTAGTGATCCCTACAGGTTTATTATTTACTTTTGGTGAGATGTGTAAAGATAAAAAACAAGGCTATGCTGTTTTGGCATCCATGCTGCTTCTTTTTGTTTTGATGTTGGGAGTTTGCTATGCTTCTGAAAAATATGGTAATCCGATAGTTGCTGCGCAGGGCATCAGCGGCGATACTGCTATGGAGGGCAAAGAAGTCCGTTTTGGTATCGGCAGCAGCAGTTTGTTTGCAACGGTTACCACAGCTGCGTCCTGCGGTGCAGTAAACTCGATGCATGACAGCTACACCGGTACCGGCGGATTAGTGCCTATGCTGCAGATGATGCTGGGAGAAGTTGTTCTGGGCGGTGTCGGCGCCGGATTTTACGGTATGATGCTGTATGTATTTATCACAGTTTTCATTGTTGGCCTGATGGTAGGACGTACACCTGAATATCTGGGGAAAAAAATTGAAGCAAAAGAAGTTGTTTTGACAATTGCCGGACTTTTGATTCCGGCTGCCACTATTTTAACGATGTCGGCTGTATCCTGTCTTACGGAAGCCGGTCAGGCCGGGATATCCAACCCCGGGCCGCATGGTCTCAGTGAAATCTTATACGGTTTCGCTTCCGGTGTCGGCAATAACGGTAGTGCTTTTGCCGGTTTGGGCGCCAATAGCCTGTGGTACAATGTTTTGATCGGTTTGGCAATGCTGATCGGCCGCTTTGCCGTTATTGTGCCTGTTTTGGCCATTGCAGGCAATATGGCAACCAAAAAAATCGCTCCTGCCAATGCCGGTACTTTTAATACGGGCAGCAGTCTTTTTGCCGTGCTTTTGGCCGGTGTTGTTTTGATCGTCGGCGCGTTGACTTTTTTACCGGCCCTGGCCCTGGGACCGATCGTAGATCAATTGTTTATGCTGCAGGGCAAGGTATTTTAAGGAGGATCTGAGATGAAAAGAGATAGACAACAGCAAGAGATTTTGGGCGAGGCCGTGCGTAATGCGTTCCTGAAGCTCGATCCTCGTATCCAATGGAAGAATCCTGTTATGTTCATAGTTTTTCTGGGCGCGATTTTAGTAGCAGTTCTGGCTGTACGTGCTTTTATGGCAGGCAATACACAGGAAGGCTGGTTTGACCTGCATATAGATTTATGGCTGTGGTTTACGGTTCTGTTTGCCAATTTTGCCGAAGCCGTAGCCGAAGGCCGCGGCAAAGCGCAGGCAGAAAGTCTGCGTAAAGCCCGCAAATCTCTGCAGGCAAAGAAAATCAAAGCTGATGGCAGTTTTGAAATCGTCGGTTCCGAAGCTATCCGCAAGGGTGATATAGTTTTGGTTGAAGCTGGCGATACCATTCCTAACGACGGCGAAGTAATCGAAGGTATGGCATCGGTGGATGAAAGCGCTGTTACCGGTGAATCAGCGCCTGTTATCCGCGAATCAGGCGGTGATAAATCTTCTGTAACCGGCGGCACTAAGGTGTTATCCGACTGGATTAAAGTCAGGGTGACTACTAATCCCGGTGAAACCTTTCTCGATCGGATGATCGGGCTGGTTGAAGGTGCTAAACGTCAGAAAACCCCGAATGAGATCGCCTTGACGCTTCTTTTGGTTGGTTTGACGATTATCTTTTTGTTTGCAGTAGTAACTTTGGAACCGTTTGCGATTTATTCCGGTACGGTTATTTCTGTAACGGCACTGGTTGCGCTGCTGGTTTGCCTGATTCCTACAACGATCGGCGGTTTGCTGTCAGCGATAGGTATTGCCGGAATGGATCGGCTTTTGGGACGTAATGTCCTGGCAATGAGCGGCCGTGCTGTAGAAGCAGCCGGTGACGTAAATGTGCTGCTGCTTGATAAAACGGGGACGATTACCTTGGGCAACAGGATGGCGACGGAATTTATTCCTGCTGCTGGCATTACTGCGGGAGAACTGGCCGATGCGGCACAGCTGGCTTCTTTGGCTGATGAAACTCCGGAAGGGCGTAGTATCGTTGTCCTGGCTAAAGAAAAATATGGCCTGCGCGAGCGTGATCTTACACATTTACAGGCAGAATTCATTCCTTTTACCGCCCAGACCAGAATGAGCGGTATTGATATCGTCGATGCCAGAATACGTAAGGGATCGATGGAAGCCATGCAGAACTATGTCAGCGAACTGGGTGGGGCTTTTCCTGCTGAAGTCCGCAGTGCCTGTGAAAATATTGCGCATCAGGGCGGTACACCTTTAGTAGTTGCCAAAGATAAACAGGTCCTGGGTGTTATTTATCTAAAGGATATCGTCAAAGGAGGTATTAAAGAACGTTTCAGTGAATTGAGGAAAATGGGCATCAAAACGATCATGATCACTGGTGATAACCAGTTGACAGCGGCAGCAATCGCTGCCGAAGCCGGTGTGGATGATTTTCTGGATGAAGCAACGCCGGAAGCGAAATTGAAAATGATCCGTTCCTATCAGCAGCAGGGAATGCTGGTAGCAATGACAGGTGACGGTACTAACGATGCGCCGGCACTGGCTCAGGCAGATGTGGGCGTTGCAATGAACAGCGGTACACAGGCGGCTAAGGAAGCGGGCAATATGGTCGATCTTGATTCCAATCCAACGAAATTGATCGAAGTTGTGGAGATCGGTAAACAACTTTTGATGACACGCGGTTCCCTGACAACTTTCAGTATTGCCAATGATATTGCCAAATATTTTGCGATTATCCCGGCTTTGTTTGCCGCAACTTATGCACCGTTGGAAGTGCTCAATATCATGCAGCTGCATTCACCGCAGAGCGCTATTTTAAGCGCCGTGATTTTCAATGCGCTGATCATCATCGCGCTGATACCGCTGGCGATGAAAGGCGTAGCCTATAAACCGCTGGGAGCTTCTAAAATACTGCAGAGAAATCTGCTGATCTATGGTGTTGGCGGTATTATCGTACCGTTTATTGGCATCAAGATCATTGATGTGCTTTTAGTTGCTTTAGGCTTGGCTTAAGAAAGAATGAGGTGGAAATATGGGCGCGATAATAAGATCGTTAGTAATGGTTGTAACCTTGAGTATTTTTACCGGGCTGGTTTATCCGCTGGCCATGACAGGCTTGGCGCAAGTGGTATTTCCCAGCCGGGCTAATGGTAGTATAATAATAAAAGACGGAGTTCCGGTAGGATCGGCTCTGATCGGTCAGGCGTTCACAGATGCCCGCTACTTCAGCAGCCGCCCTTCTGCAGGCGGTAATGACGCTGCCAATTCAGGCGGCACTAACTATGGCGGTACCAGCGCTAAACTGCAGCAGCAGGTCGGCGAGCTGGCAGAGTCTGTACGTGCGGCCAATGGCTGGACATCTGATCAAGAAGTGCCCAGCGTACTGGTAACAAATTCCAGCAGTGGTTTGGATCCGCACCTGACGCCGGCAGCTGCTTATTGCCAGGTCGAACGTATTGCCAAAGTACGTGGTCTGGAAATCAGGCAGGTACGCGATCTGGTTTCAGAACATATTGAAAATGCTGATTTGGGAGTTGTCGGAGAGGACAGAGTCAATGTTTTAAAATTGAATCTGGCGCTTGATAATTTACAACAGAACCAATAAAAGTTAGGGCTGCATTCAGGCAGCCCTATTTGACTATCTTGCGAAGGAGAAGGTTATGGAACTGACAGAGAAACCTCAAAGTGGACATGAATATGCTGAAACGCTGCTGGCTGCGGCCAATAAAGAACAGCGCGGCAAGCTGACTGTTTTTTTAGGTGCTGCTGCCGGTGTTGGTAAAACATGTAGCATGCTGCAGGAAGCACATGCCCGTCTGCGGGAGGGGACTGACATTGTACTCGGCCTGGTGCTTACGCACGAGCGCAAAGAGACAGCAGCGCTTTTGGAAGGTTTGCCGCGTATCCCCGAGCAGGAAATAGAATATCATGGCAAGACGCTGCAGGAAATGGATCTGGATGCTATTCTCAGACGCCGTCCGCAGCTGGTAGTCGTTGATGAACTGGCGCACAGTAATGTGCCTGGTTCGCGCCATCAGCGGCGGTATCAGGATGTAGAAGAACTTTTGGCTGCCGGTATCGACGTTTATACTGCTGTCAATATCCAGCATATCGAAAGCCTGAATGACGTTGTTGCGCAAATTACCGGGAGTATTGTTCGTGAGACTGTACCGGATGCGTTTTTTGAGCTGGCAGATGATATCAGATTGATCGATATTCCGCCCAAAGAATTACTACAGCGTTTGAAGGAAGGCAAGGTTTATCGTCCGCAGCAGGCCCAGCAGGCATTGCGGGGCTTTTTCAGACAGGGCAATATCAGCGCGCTGCGTGAGCTGGCTTTAAGATTTACGGCCCGGCATGTTGATCAGGATATGCTGGCCTATATGCGCCTGCATAAAATAGAAGGTCCCTGGCCGGCTTCCGGCAAGGTCATGGTTTGCGTCAGCGCCAGTCCCTTTTCAGCACAGCTGATCAGAGCGGCGCAGCGTTTAGCTCAGGGACTGCACGCAGAATTTTTGGCTGTGCATATCGAAACACCGGAAAGACGATTTCCTCATGGTGATAAAGAACGGGAAAGGCTTTGGCGTAACCTGAATCTGGCTAAAGAGCTGGGAGGTCAGATCCTGACTACTGCCGGTACGGATTTTGTGGAAACGGTTCTGCAGATCGCTGTCAGAGAAAATGTTACCGCGATCGTGGTCGGGAAATCAGGGCCGCGCCGCTGGTATGAGATAGGCCGAAAAACCTTGGTTGACAGATTGATTTACAGGAGCGGGTTTATCCATGTTTATGTCATCCAGGGGCGGGAAGAGGAAGAAAAGTCTCCTGTCATCACTACGGCAGTACCGCAGCAGCAGGCCGGCTGGCGCCAGTATGTAGGGGCGCTGGCGGCAGTTGTCATTACTACTGGGCTTTGCTATGTTTTCCGCGGTCAGCTGGAGCTGGTCAATATATCCTTACTGTATTTGCTGCCGGTATTGTTGACAGCAGCCTGGTGGGGCAGAAGTACGGCCTATGTAACAGCGCTCTTTTGTGTTTTAGGTTTTGACTTTTTATTTTTGGAACCGATTTTTACTTTTACTATTTATGATATCAGATATCTGTGGAGCTTTCTGATCTTTGGACTGGTAGCATTTTTAGTCGGTGGAAAGACAGAATCGCTGAGGCGGGAATTGGAAAGTACCAGACGCCGTGAAAGCAATGTCAACAGTCTATACCGTTTCAGCAGCCGTATTGCCGCAGTCGATGACGCAGTGACGATCATGGAAGAATTTGTCAGTCATGTGGGACGAGAGCTGCAGCGGACAGTGCTGATTTTATTGCCTGAAAGTAAAGTACTGCGGCTGCAGGCCTGTTATGCTGTACAGCAGGAGGATGCGGCCGCGGAGTTTCAGCTGCCGCCGTCAGAATATGCTGTAGCAGCTTGGGTGCAGGAACACGGACAGGCCGCCGGACGTTCTACTGATACTTTACCCGGTGCTGAAAATCTTTTTTTACCGCTGATGAATGGAGAAAAAGTTATCGGTGTTGTTGGCATCGCTATCGATACACGGAAGTTATCGCCGGAGGAAAGGGCTGTACTGGGCGCGTGGGTAAGCCTGCTGGCGATCGCTTTGGTGCGGGCCGGGCTGAGCAGCGAAGCAAAACAGGCCGCAATGCTGCGTGAGGCAGATAAATTACGTACAGCGCTTTTTAATTCTGTTTCCCACGAACTGCGAACGCCTTTAGCGGCTATCATGGCTTCGGTATATACCTTAAATGATAAAGCTGTTGCTTATGGTGAGAAACAGCGGCAGCAGCTTCTGGAAACCATTTCCGATGCCTCTAAAAGGATGGAACGGATCATCGGCAACCTTTTAGATACCGCCCGTCTGGAAAGCGGGATGCTGCAGCTGAAGCTGGACTGGTGCGATCTGGAGGATGTTGTCAGCGGTGCGCTGCGGCGCAGCAAGGAACATACGCAGAGCTATAAGATCAAAGTAGAGATAGCAGACGATCTGCCGCTGATTTATGCCGATGCGGCCTTACTTGAGCACGTAGTGTTGAATTTACTGGATAATGCGGTAAAATATTCAGTAGAAGGCAGTGAGATCGAAATACAGACCTGTCTTGACGATAGCGAAGTGATCGTTATGGTCAAAGATCGGGGGCTGGGGGTGACGGCCAAAGATTTACCGCATTTGTTCGATAAATTTTACAGGGCCAGACAAACGGAGAAAATCAGCGGCACCGGTTTGGGGCTGGCGATCTGCAAAGGCATTGTCGATGCCCACCGCGGCAGGATCTGGGCTAAACAGCGCACTGGTGGCGGCAGTATTTTTGCTTTTGCCTTGCCTGTAACACTGCCGGAAGAAAAGGTTGGTGAAAAAAATGACTGAAAATACATTGCGCGTTTTAATTATTGATGATGAACCCGCAATCAGAAAGCTTTTAAAAATATCAATGCAGGCCTACGGCTATGAGCTGGGTGAAGCTGCTACAGGGCAGGACGGGCTGTTAATGGCGGCCTCCTTCAGGCCGGATATTATTTTGGTTGACCTGGGGCTGCCTGATATGGACGGTAAAGCAGTTGTGAAAGCTCTGAGGGAATGGTCGGAAACGCCGATCATTGTCCTGACGGCGCGTGAGCAGGAACAGGAAAAAATTGCCGCCTTAGATGTCGGAGCTGACGACTATGTGACCAAACCCTTTGGTATGGGTGAGCTGATGGCCAGAATGAGAGTCTGTCTGCGCCGGGCCGGCAATAAAGAAGGAGAACCGATACTGACTTGCGGCGGTTTGCAGCTCAATCTTCTGGAGCACAGGGTAGTAGTGGAAGGGCGTGAAGTAAAGCTGACGCCGACAGAGTATGAGCTTCTTAAGGTGATGCTTAAATATGCCGGACGCGTGCTGACGCATAAACAGCTGCTGAAAGCTGTCTGGGGTAATGAATATGATACGGATACTCATTATATCAGGATCTATATGCGGCAGCTGCGGCGCAAAATAGAACCTGATCCGGCGCAGCCTAAATATCTGATCACCGAAGCGGGGATTGGTTACAGGTTGCTGGGCGGCGAATAAATTTCAGATAGAAAAAAGGACTATTTCGTTAAGAAATAGTCCTTTTGTTTTAATTATTCTATTCTTGTTCAAAATAATTGTTCGATAAAGCCCGGCGGCAGTACTCCAAAAAGATCTGCCAGCATGTACATGGAGAAAAACAGCGTAACTGTAAATGCTACTGTATAAGCAATTTCTTTTTTTGCAGCGTTGGCATAAACACCGCGGATAGAACAGAAAAAGATCAAAGTCCAAATGATTTTAGCCGTCATAATTTAGCTCCTTTAGTTTTCAAAAGTTCCCTTGACAACGGCCTGCCCCTCATCTACCATCAGGCGGCCCCTGGCAAAAACTTTGTTTAAGGTCAGGTCGTTGTTCCAAACGATCAGGTCCGCGTCTTTACCTACGGCAATACGGCCTTTGTCTTCAAGCTTCAGGGCATCGGCAACATTGCAGGTTATCAGCTGTAATGCTTTGTCAAAGGGCAATACGCCGGCTTTGACGATACTCAGCATTTCTTCGTATAGATAACGTGGCGCAGCGGCAGTCAGCCCGATCAGTTCATTGTTTTCGTTAAATTTAGGCATGCTGCCGTTACCATCGCTGCTCAAGGTCAGACGTTCCAAAGGTACGCCTGCGTCTAAAGCCTGTTTAACAGCCTGAGGCACAGGGATAGCACTGCCTGTCATGCCGCAGGTCAGATCAATAATACCGCCCTGCAGTGCGAATTGGATAGTCTGTTTGTAAAGCATGGGATTTCGGTTGACATGGGTAGGACGGAACACACTGATCGGCAGCTCTGTAGTTTCAAGGATCTCAAGAACCGGTTCCAGACCGCGTTTACCGTCGCCCATATGGATGTGCAGCACGCCGGCTTTGCCGCTCAGCATACCGCCGATACGGGCTTCTGCTGCCAGGCTGGCATAAGCCTGTGTGCTGGGCATAGACGAACGGTGATCGCTCATTGCGACCTTGCCGCCCAATATTTTGTCGATCAAAACGATGTCACTGCGCAGAGTGCCGGTGATATGCCCGCTGTCAGCAGGATAGGCTCCGGAATAGATCCAGGTGGAAATACCCTCTTCTTCCAGGCCACGGGCTTTCGCCAGCAGATTTTCCATACTGCGGGTCACGCCGTCGGTGCCAAGCAGCCCGATTACTGTCGTAGTACCTGCCGTTGTCAGCTGTGACAGCTGGATTTCAGGTACGCGGGTAGCAAAGCTGCCTTCGCCGCCGCCGCCCGTAATATGGATATGCTGGTCAATAAAACCGGTAGTGACTTTAGCCCCGCTGACGTCAATAACGGTGCAGTCAAAAGGCAGCTCGCCGATTGACGGAGCCATATGAACGATTTTACGTCCGGCCAGCAGGAGATCCTGGCAGCCTGTATCGGCAGGAGCGTAAATATGAGCATTTTTTATGAGTGTAAACATAGCTACCTCCATCAATATATAAATTAACTATTATCAATTCGCTTTAGCTGCTTATAATTCCTGCTGCCAACCAAGATTTTCTGCAGTGAAAGTAAAAAAAACTGTCGTTTTTGACATCGTGGATAAGCAGACTCTGGCTGGATGATGTAAATAATGCTGCACTTACCCCTTGCGAATACATATTTCTTATTTGAACATATTATAAATATGTGATTTATAATTAATAGCAGACTAATAAAATATATTATTTTAAAAAATAATATTTACTTTCTGAAGAATATATGGTTAAATTCAAATGAGAATAGAATTTAGGAGCGTCCGAAAGTGAAAAGACAAACAGGCTTTACTTTAGTTGAATTGGTGATTGTTATCGCAGTGCTGGGAATTTTAGCAGGTCTGGCGATTCCATATTTTATGGAAGCCCGCGAGGAAGCGGCGAAAAAGGAATGTCTGGCTAACCGGACGCAGATCATGCGGATGTTTCATGCCCAGCAGGCAGTGGGTTATAGCGGAGATTTAGATGGTTTTTTGAAGGAAGTAACCAAGGAAAAAGACAACGAAAATAAATATTTTACATTTGTGCCCAAATGTGCCGATGGCGGAAAGTATGAAGTAAAAGTTGATTTTGTGACTTGCGATTTTCCTGGACATGATGAAGATCTGCTTGCTGCAAGTTCGATACCAGAAGATATCTTAAAGAAGTTCAATGATATGATTGACAGCTTTTATAAAGATGGAGTTCTAGATAAGGATGCATTAAATAAGTTGTTAGGTATTACTAATGCCGATGATAAAACTTTAACCAGTAATGATTTAATGAGAAAAGCTTTTTTTGAAAAGTATGGTGGCTGGATAGAGGGAATCGGTGTGGATGGAAAGCCGATTTATTTTAAATTTCACAAAACCGTTGATGGAATCCTTGTATATGCTAATGGAAATAGTGATTTTAAAAATAGCGGAGATTGGGCTGCGAATTACGTTTATAACGCTAGTACGTCCAAGTGGTATTATGGTGGAAAAAATCAGTGGGGGGTTAATGATAATACCATTAGTGTGTCGAATATTAATAATGATATCCATACTACTGAACAGGCAAAAGCAAATGAACAGAAAATTTTAGATACAATTACTGATCCCAGTAAAGGTTGGACAGAAGTCACTCTCAACGGCAATACTTTTAGTAAATAACCTAATATAACATATCAAATAACAAAGCGCTGTTTCCGCAGAAACAGCGCTTTTAAATATTTTAAGACAGACAAATAAAAAACACCCTGTTTCTGCAGAAACAGGGTGTTGCTCTTTGATGGTGCCTCAGCACAGAATCGAACTGTGGACACAAGGATTTTCAGTCCTTTGCTCTACCAACTGAGCTACCGAGGCAA
>PPYF01660495.1_pt1 | contig 21284 bp, 20 predicted proteins | sample 1559871 | NCBI WGS metagenome assembly PPYF01 (sample SAMN08240021, study PRJNA423297) | Human gut metagenome, whole genome shotgun sequencing project.
CTCAATATACATCAAAAATTATCAATCTACTTTTATACTATTATATACTATTTTTATAACAGTATATAATAGATTCAAGAAAGTAGATTGACATTTTTTGATACGGATTTGAGGAGTTAAAGATATGGTTGAAGTTTCTTATGAACGTTTAGCTACGATTTTCAAGGCATTAAGCGATGAAACAAGATTACACATCATCGATATGTTGTCTTGCAATGAATTATGTGCAGCTGATATTTTAGCTAGCTTCAATTTGTCTCAATCTACGTTGAGCTACCACATGAAAATCTTAATTGATGCAGGTGTAGTTAACTCTCAACGTAATGGCTTATGGACTCGTTATTCCATTAATGAAGCTACATTTGGCGATATTTTAGAGATCATCCCTCAATTATATAAATCTAAGGATGAGTGTATTTGCGCACAAATTAAATACTGCCGTATTTCTGAGCACGAAAAAGAAGCGTAACAATGAGACGATGGATTATGCATGTTGATATGGATGCATTCTTCGCGTCCATCGAACAACTGGATCATCCAGAATATAAAGGCCACCCCGTTATCGTGGGTGGTCTTTCTTCACGTGGCGTCGTTGCTACATGTTCCTATGAGGCGCGCAAATTCGGTGTTCATTCGGCCATGCCTATTTCACGAGCTAAGAAACTCTGTCCCGATGGTATCTACGTATATCCTCGCATGGACCGCTATAAAGAGGTATCGGAACAGATTTTTTCCATTATGAAAGAATTCACTCCTTACATTGAGCCCCTATCTGTAGATGAGGCCTTCCTCGAGGTTAGCGGTATGTCTACTATGTACAGTGGACCTAAAGCACTGGGCAGAGCCATTAAAGACCGTGTATTTGAAGAAACTGGACTCATCATCTCTGCAGGTTTAGCACCGAACAAATTCCTTGCCAAATTGGCATCCGATTTAGATAAGCCCGATGGCCTTGTAGTCATACCTTATGGCCGTGAAAAAGAGATCTTAGCTCCCTTGCCGATTAAACGTATTTGGGGCGTAGGTCCTCGTACAGAAAAAATCTTGAAAACAGGGGGCTTTCACTTGATGCGTCATATTCAAGCATTGCCTGATGAAAGCAGTTTAATTCCCCTCGTGGGTAACCAGGCGCGCCGCATATGGGAGCTAGCGAACGGGATTGACGATAGACCGGTGGAAACCGATCGCAAAATACAGTCTATTGGAGCTGAGGAAACCTACGAAGAAGATTTAACGGATGGTAGTGCCATTGAACTAGAGTTTAGATACTTTGCGAACCGCTTATCAAAGCGATTGAGAAAACGTAATCTGTTAGGTCATACCGTGTCTATTAAGGTTCGCTATGATGACTTCACCACCGTATCTCGCCAAAAGCGGTTAGATACGCCATCAGACCATGAGCATGTGTTCTTCGAAACTGCGCTACTCCTGTGGAACAAGCTCATGCAAGATAAGACGAGTAAGAAACCTAAAGGAAAAGCAAAAGAGCTTGAATCCTTAGGTGCTACAACTAAGGTACAGGCTAAAGCCTTTACGTATTCTTCTGAGGAAACCCGGTGGATAGATCCTCCTGGTCCTATACGACTATTAGGTCTCACCGTAAGTGGCCTCGACGAAGAGGTACCTATGCAAGATAGCCTCTTTGAGTCACCACAGGATGAAACAGAAGATAAGCTAGCTAGCGTGTTAGATTCGTTAGAGTCTAAATTTGGGGAGACCGTCATCATGAGTGGGGCGCTGTGGCAGCGCTTTCACGGAGACAATGGAACGCGTCGAAAACGTTCAGAATTGAAATCTGCCGTAGATGCTCGTGGAGCTGCACCATCTAATACGGCAGATGATACACCGTCTAATACGGCAGATGATACATCCGCCAATGAGGACGCACAAGCTACTGATAAGAAGGAACCTAAAAAATTCTGATGAACTCATATTGAATACTTTCACTAATATAATTGTTCATGTTACAATATGGGTATAGTGTTAATAAATTACCGCAAGAGAGGTATAGATATGAGTTTATTTCGCGTAGCCATCCATTATGGCATCAACAGCAATGGTTTCTTGTCCTATGACACAGAAGCAAAAACAGTGTCCGTAGATTTACCTGAACAAGAGTGGGTTGATAAGGTTATCGCTTACTTGAACGACGAACATGCCATCGAGCATGCTACAGGTCTTGATACATATGAACGCTTGACTGTAAAACCATTAGAATCTTTAGATAACTTAAAATTAGCTTTAACACGCATGTGGGAAGCTATCGACGTACAAGTCGACTGGAGCCGTCCAGCGTAAACAAAAGGACATAAACAAAATGCACCTTGTATCCTATTATCGTAGGAACAAGGTGTTTTTTATTTGGCTTATTCTGGGTAGATTCTTATGCAATAAATTAACCTAGTTAATGATAAGAACTATTGATCCACTAGTTAGATATGATAGGTAGGTTCTCAATTTTTAGTTGTAGATGATAACATGTATACAAGACTTTGTGTTGTGTAATCTCTATTTATATGTTATGATTCATTTGAAAGTAATAAATAATGATTATTGATTGATAATGTTTATCAAGTTTTATACAATAATATACTTCATTACATTTTTAAGGAAATATATTATTACATATTTTATTATTCTAAGTAGGAGTCTGTAATATGAGTGATGAAAAAAAACTAACAACAGCTTTTGGTGCTCCTGTACCAGATAATCGCAATTCTGCAACAGCAGGTAAACGCGGTCCTGTATTGATGCAAGATGTTTGGTTTATGGAAAAACTAGGTCATTTTGCGCGTGAAGTAATTCCTGAACGCCGTATGCATGCAAAAGGGTCCGGCGCATTTGGTACTTTCACAGTAACGAACGATATTACTAAATATACAAAAGCAAAACTTTTCTCTGAAGTAGGCAAGCAAACGCCATTGTTTGTACGTTTCTCCACAGTTGCTGGCGAACGTGGTGCCGCTGATGCAGAGCGCGATATTCGTGGGTTTGCTGTAAAATTCTATACAGAAGAAGGTAACTGGGACCTTGTAGGTAACAACACACCGGTATTCTTTATCCGCGATCCATTGCAATTCCCTGATTTGAATCGCGCTGTTAAACGCAATCCACAAACAAACCTTCGCGATGCGACAGCAAACTGGGACTTCTGGACTAGCTTGCCAGAAGCTATTCACCAAGTAACAATCGTTATGAGTGACCGTGGTATTCCTAAATCCTACCGCACAATGCATGGTTTCGGGAGCCATACATATAGTCTAATTAATGAAAACGATGAACGCGTATGGGTTAAATTCCACTGGGTTTGCCAACAACCAATTGAAAACCTCTCCAATGCTGAGGCTGCTGAAATTGTGGCTAATGATCGTGAAAGCCATCAACGTGATCTCTTCGATGCCATTGAACGCGGTGATTTTCCTAAATGGAAATTATGCATCCAAGTGATGACAGAAGAACAAGCTAACAACATGCCATACAACCCATTTGACTTAACAAAAGTATGGTACCACGATGAATTCCCATTGATTGAAGTAGGTGTAATGGAACTTAATCGTAATCCTGAAAACTACTTCCAAGATGTAGAACAAGCTGCATTCGCACCTTCTACAATCATTCCGGGTGTATCTTTCTCCCCTGACAGAATGTTGCAAGGTCGTTTGTTCTCCTATGCCGATGCACAGCGCTATCGTCTAGGTGCAAACTACCATCAAATTCCTGTTAATGCACCTCAATGCCCTGTTAACAGCTACCATCGTGATGGCCAAGGCCGTGTGGATGGTAACCATGGCTCCACTATTGGCTATGCACCTAATAGCTTTGGTGAATGGGCTGAACAACCTCAATTCAAAAATCCTGGCTTAGACGTATCTGGTGCAGCATACCAATACGACTTCTACGAAGATGACTCTGACTTCTACACACAACCAGGTAAGTTGTTCCGCCTCATGAGCCCTGAAAAACAACAAATCTTGTTCGAAAACACAGCAGCAGCTATGGATGGCGTACCTGATTTCATTAAAGAACGCCATGCAAAACATTGCTATCAATGTGATCCAGCTTATGGTGAAGGCGTTGCTAAAGCATTGGGTATGAACATCGACTTTAGCGATGTGAAATAGTATTATAAATACTTTTTACATAACAGAGATACTCTCTCTGAATAACACTGACGATTAAAAGACCTTCCTTAAATTAAAACGAAGCCCCTCCTTGCTATGTAGCTCATAGTAAGGAGGGGCTTTTGTCATGTGTGTGTATTTAAATATTGCTAATCAAATTTCTTATTTGTTAAGTCTTGGTACATAAGCTTAGCAATTTCATACTGCGGATCGCCGACTTGTAGTTGGTGTGAAGGTAGTTTAAATACAGCCTCAGCCCTTTCGTTCTTCTTGATATCGATACCCTTTGCATCTTCAGAACGACTTATGGAAATTGTATGCGTTGATGGATTTATGAAGTACGCATTTACATCGATGCTGAAAGCTTTGTTTTCATCTTTTCTCATGATTGTACGTAAAATCATAGCTGAAATAGCAGTAGTGCCATCCTTTTCGCCTAATAACTGTTTAGATGTGTAGTCTACATAATCAGCATAGACATAAATATCGCCTGGTTTTGCTTTATCATAATCTTGTATATAGGCCTCGACTAAACGCAAATCGAGTTGTCTACCAAATGGTCTAGAGAATATTTCACTTTGTAAGTCCCGTGTTTCACTAACAGGCGGATAGAACGGTATTGGCGTCAAACTTTTTAGCATATCTGTGCGTGTTTCATTTTTTCTTTTAGCACGACGTTCTGCAGTGACTTTGTCTAAGCGTTCGCGCTCTTTTAACATCGCCGTTTCTTGTTCCTCTTTTGTTTTGTATGTTTTTACGGATACAACACGGTTACCAGACATAGTGACTGTCGAATAGATGGGTTTGCCGTTAGTAGCTTTTCCCTCAGAAGCATCAAGTGTAGATTGTACTATAGCTGGTGTTGCGCTTTCGATAGATTTTTTTAACTCTGGAATGCTAGAATAATCCATCTCAACTACTGCAGTATCTGTGCTTTCACTTGCTTGTACAGGTGTAGCTCCATACGCAGACGATATAGCCAATACAGCTAATAGTGAACTGGTAATAATTAATCGTTTACATAATTGCATTACATATACCTCTTTTTATAAGAACTCTCTAATACTATCAACAGTTGTATTATAGCATAGTTCTCGTATAGATAGATTCCAACATATACTGATAGTATATAAATTTATAGAGGACTTTAGTATAATTATGTAGAATTACATTGTGTATTGTATTTATACAGAGAGCAAATGTGGTTAGGAGGCAATTATGAAACGTAGTAGTTTAGCATGGTATGTAGCGGTGGCTTGCCTTGGTGGTAGCCTTTGCGTAGGTTCTGTAGTACAGGCGGACTCTACATCGACGGTGAAAGCAAGTAGCATAGTTCCTACTACTGTTACGACTCAGGCGGAACAGGCAGCGCTCAAGCAAAAACAGCAGTACCAAGCTGATACTGAGACGATGGGGCTGTTATGGATGCGCACCTCTGCTGAGTACAGAGCACTGGCATATCAGGGGTATAATGTGGCGATGAATCTTGTTAAAATGGCTGTTGCAGATCCGTCTCATCAAAGAAAGCCTTTAGCTATCGTTCTTGATGCAGATGAAACAGTAGTAGACAATACAAAACTGATGGGTGAAAGCATTGCTAATGGCAATGGCCGCTTCGATGCTCCTTGGTGGCGTCAAGCCGTGCATCAAGGTAAATCACAAGCCATGCCTGGTGCTGTTGAATTCCTAAATGAAGTACATAAACAAGGTGTTGAAATATTCTATGTTTCAAACCGCTATGCACCTGTTAACTATGATGCAACAGTACAAAACTTTAAGGAACTAGGATTCCCATCCGTCGATAAAGACCATGTACTACTATTCGAAAAAGACTCTGATAAACAACCTCGCTTTGATGCGATTGCTAAAAAATATTATGTTGTTTTATACATGGGTGATAACGCTGGTGACTTCCCGATTGGTACAAAAGGTAAGACACTAGCTGAAAGAAATGGCATCATCGATGCTCATAAAGAAGACTTTGGTACTACCTTTGTAGTATTCCCAAACCCTGCTTATGGATCTTGGGTAAGTGCTTTAGCTAAAGGCTACCAAAACCTCAGCCCAGAAGAACAAAAACAAGTGAATAACCAATACCTACAACAATAAGGGCGCCTTGCGTATACTTTATTAAAAACGATATAATAAAGTATACATGCGTCTATAGCTCAGTAGGATAGAGCAGCAGTTTCCTAAACTGCAGGTTGTGGGTTCGATTCCCTCTAGGCGCACCAGTATAAATGCAGTAGGCATAAGGGTTTTGTGGCCCTTATGCCTTTTTTGTGCTTGTGGAAGAAGTTGTGTTATGCTAGCAAAATAGAAGCGATTGCATATATTTTTTGCAATCAAAATGCAATCTTAAAAGCCTAATATGAATAGGATTATGCAAATAATTCTTTGGCAAAATCTAATTCATCCTCTTTACTCGTTACAGCATGGGTATATACATTAACAATCATGTCAATTGTTGAATGACCAGTCCACTGGGCAATAGTAGCGAGGGGAACTCCTTTAGCAACTAAATGGGAGATATAGGTATGTCGAGCAACATGAGATGTTAAGGGAGCGGTAAAGCCGAGCTTTTGGCCTACATCTCGAAAGTACCTATTACGGAAGTTATCAGGGTACATTCGATTAGTCTTGCTTTTATTTTCTACTACCCAACCCGTTTTATTTGACCTCTTTGCTGACTTTAATAGCTCAACAAGTGTTTTACTATTAAAAGGCACTTTACGTACGCTAGAAGGCGTTTTAGTGGCTTTTACATCATATCCTGATTCAGTGCGACCAATTGCTCGTCGTACGTGTACATAGCCTTTAGCATCATCAAGAAATTCAATATCTTCCCAAGTCAGTGCCAATAATTCTTGTGATCTTAACCCTGTATTGAAGATAAGATGCATAGCATGTTCGAGCCAATGTCCTTTGTAGTAGTGAAGAAAACGTGATACTTCATCCCTTGTTAAAGGGACTTTAGGGTATTTTACAATCTTCACATCCGGTTTTATTAGCCGGTTGCTAAAATCCTCATCTATAAGGTCTAGGCTGTAAAGTTTGCTTAATGTAGCATTCAAAACAGTGAACATCTTCTTTATATTAGTAGTGTATTTATCTACGAATGCTTGTAAAATACCCTTTGTTAGCTCACCAACGGTCATGTTACCGAAATAAGGCTTAATACGGTCTTCTATGATTGTTACATACAATTGTTTAGTACCTACTTCAAGACACCTATGATTGTAATAATCAACACAAAAGTCATAGTAGCTCTGTTGTAATTGCTTGGCCTTTTTATGGTCCACCTTATTAGATGGCATCTGCGAATATTGTTGCAGATAATCAAATTTATACTTACCAGCATCACGTTCGCTCATAATAAGTAAACGTTTTGCCTTGGCTAAATCTTTTGATGGAAACCCTTCTGACTTATACATAAATACTTCACCGTTTTCTTTATAGAATAACGGCAAATCTCTTACATAAAAGTAGACATTACCACTGCGTTGTTTTATTTTGGTTATTCGACCTTTACCTTTAGGTATAGGATACATTGTAAGGGCCTCCTTATCGGATGCTTGTACGGTCGAATGACACTTTGTAAATTCATTGTACAAGCATGGATAAGAAGAAGCAATAAATTTTTTACAATCATCGAGCGTTAGTACGATTTTATTGCCTATATGATTAGCTGAAAGAAGTAAGCCCTGATTTTTTAGTTTGTTTCTTACAGTTTGAGTTGTAACTCCTATAAATTTGGCCAGTTCTTTTAGAGTGAGGCCATTTTGATTTTGCTGCATGATCTAATGGCCTCCTTCCTATACATAAAATGACCATGTTAGAAGCTAATAATAGTAAAGTAATATGTTTATCTATCGGTATTTTCAGAATCAGTTGATTCGAACATACTTTCAGCGGTCTGTTCGGAGATATCGATAGTTATCATATCTGGTATACCTCTAGACCAATCTGGAGTTGCGGGAGGCATTAACGTCATTACCTTTACTAGTTTATTTTGTGCAGGTAACTCATCGTAAATCTCTTGTGAACCCAATGTACGAATAGAATTGATCATATCGTAACGAGCCATTTCGGCATGTAGGGTGCCTAATGAGCCTTTAGTGAGCATGATAGGCTCATAATCGACCAATTCTTGTAAGGCCGTTGCCAGCTCCATTGGCGTTTCGCATATTTGAAGTTTGTTACGAGACATAATAAAGAATCCCATACCTTCTTCAATTGCAGGTGTTAAATTTTGTTCTGATGCGTTAATAACTACGTCTTTCATGATTAGTTATGTCCTTTCATTTCAAAAAATGTATTATCGATTGTTAATTGAATGGGATTGCGGTCTTCTATGTTTTCCATGATTGTAGGAGCAAAACGGAAGTAGTAAGGACGTTGATGACCGCATGACATTCTATGACTTGTGCGACTAGTAGAATCTAATAAACCCTGGTTGAAGAGTTTTTCATACATAGCTACACAATCATTTTTTGTGTATCCATTCTGTCTTAGAATCTCCTCTAAACGAGCGATAATAATACAATAATGACCTCCATTATCGATATAACCAGCCATATTTCTACTATAGCTTTCTTTATTATCCGCAATAGGAAGATGGTCACAGTTGATAGCATCCGCAATAAGTTCACGAAGAGCATCTGCATCAGAGTGCCTACGATATTCCAGATGTTGTGTCTGAAGAATATTCAAGATATGCTGCTTGGCGCTTGTGAAATCAATTGAAATTCCAAGTGCTTCACAAAACTGTACAAAAAAGTACAAGGTATTGAGCGCCATTGATCCATAGGCACATAATCGTGTATGGAGCTTTTGTTTTTGCAATGCTTGATACAGTATATGATGACGGTCTTTCAAGTCCATATGGGCTTGTTTGAATTGGGCTTCCATAAATGAAATCCAACTCGATAAGAATGCGTCAAATAACTCTGGGGACGTTTGAAGAAGCGTTAAATCTTGATTGTTATCAAAGTCAATATGGGCGACTCTATCAAATTTATTGATAATAAGGCGGCCTTGGGTGGATTCATTTTCGACAGGTGATAATTCTGCAGTAATGATGACACCACCATCAAAAGGCGCTGTTTCTTCGAGCCCAATACCAAAGCGTTTCATTTTGCTAGCTACAATGCCATCGCCAAGAATACGTGCAATCGTATTTAGCTTCTCGACATCAGATTTGCTGTCTTCTGTCTGAGCTTTCCTATAAATATCGTCAAATACATAGAGACCTTGACCATGTTTACCTAGAATATGGCTTATAGACGCATTAGTTCCATCAAACTTATAGAAGTAATCATTGTGGCATTTACTTTGGAGCCCACGGCTAAGTAAATGGGCCAACACACTTTTTCCGTGTTGTGTTTCCCCTTGAAAAACCATGGCACTTTGTAATCTTTGCCCAGTAATTTCCTTGTATGGTAGGGCTATGTGCGTTTGCAATGTATATAGCAATGCGGTTAATAACAGATTGACATTTTTAGAAATCCGTAGATACGAATCTAAAAATGTTCTTGCCATACCAGAAGAACTTGCTTTGTCTACGCCATTGATGACGTATGCAGTCCAGCCTGGCATTTGAACCTGAGTGTTATTAAATGCATACTGGTATATATGGGTATCAGGAGAGCATATCCAACCATGGAGGCTTAACCCGATACTCTTTTTCCCACCTTGCGACCAGTATTGTGCTACTACATCTGAAAGGTAACGATCGAACAAACTTTTGTGAACTATATTGAAAATAGGGTTTATGGTTTCACCAATTTTAGTTAGTTCAGGTTTATATCGATTTTCCAAGATGTTTTTTACCATACGTCCTTGAGAATGGATGATTTGAACTTGGTAGTTAGTTTCACCAGGGCTATCAAGTCTGTCACGAATTTCAATTACTCCTTGGATTGAGAGTGCAAAGTTAGCAATTTCAGTTCGTTTATCAGAGCTTTTGCGGTAATACAACACACCACGTTGAGAATCCCATTCGTAGTCCCCAAGTTGAATGGTGACACCTGGATATTGAATATTAGCTGCCACCTTGTTAGACGGAGGAATGAGCGCAACTGCTGTAGCAATGTTAGATATGCTATCAGTTGTATCCAATACAGGACTTGTTAAGTGGGCGTTGGCCGGGTTAGTGACGTTCACTTTTGCTGCGTCCTTTGTTGATGTTTTTAAACCATCAAAATAGCTTTTTGTGACCTTATGTTTATTTTCTATATATGTTTTCACCACAGGATTATTAGCTTTTGATAATCCTGTGGTGGTCAAATCTATAGAAAAATTTGTGCTCTTTTGAACAGGGGGTAGCTGTTCAGAAGGCTTATTAGTCGACATTTTTCTCCATTCTTCTTTTTTTGCAATGCCTTTTTTGAGCATTTTTCCTAACAGTGAGTCGTACATTTTTCGTACCTCCTTAAGAAAATCAGTTATGAGCAAAACCGCTCATGAATCATCCTAACTGATTTATTAGAATTACATAAGGAACGATTAATTTTTAATTTTTAGACAAAATAAAAGAGCCAGGGACATAGGAAGTTCCTGGCTTTGTTTACTTACGTATGAGGTTGTTGTTAAGAGAAAGCGTTTCGCTTTGGTATAGAGAATCCACAAATTGTTTGTAACGATTTAGTTTAATTTTTAGAGAGAGGTAGAAATAATCTTGTGGGTTTAAATTGAATACTATACATGTGATTATGGGCTCGAATAGGAATTGTCTTAGAATTTCGGTGTGGCTATTAGTTGGATTATGATTATTTTTATTCGGGAATAGTGTCTCTTTAGAACTATAGTTGCCTTTGGAAGAACGCTTTGATTGCTGATAAACTTTGTAGAGTATTTTGAGTGCAATTAGGTAGGCCTTTTTTGGCAACAACTTCTTATTGTCATTATGGGGGACAATTGGATACAATCGTTCAATAATACTTGTTATATAATAATCGATATGATGTTGATGTGAATTTAGCCAATTATTGCAGTCTTTTATAGGTTTTTCCTTTTGGGAGTCAGTGATATATCTAGCTAGCTTTCTGCTATTACTTAATTCATAGTACTCAGTGTTGCTATTTGATTCGTAAGTAATAATATCAGTATCTATACTATGATATAGAGTATTGAAAAGGTCGAATGATTTATCTATTAAATTTTGTAGCTTTTTTACCATGTTGATAAAGTTGATTTCCTGTTGATAGATGCGTGTCATTTCCAATTTAGCAACTGCTGTAGGAAAACGGTTAGGGAGGGACCATAATATGTTTTTATCATTACTTTTGTCTAACGCTTTGGACAGATCTGGCATTGCTTCGAGATTAGAATTTGGTTGTACGGAGAGTAGGGTTATATAATCTGTCATTATATAAAATCGATTAATGATATTTTCAGAATAATTAGAGTTAGGTAGTTCTATTAGAGGGTGAAGGCTCTTTTGGTAATAATCCTCCATTAGTATTGCAGTCCATATACCACTAGTATATTGAATTTTTTTGTTTTTTAATTCCTTTGCACGATTTATGTCTGGCCAGAAGAAAAACTTTTGTTGACGCCACTCTTGTGGAGAGAGGTTATTAGCTAAATTCAATGTCATGAAGGGTTCCTTACTAGGTATAGCTGTTGGTGTTGGTAATGGTAACCAAGCATCATGACAATAGAATATAAATCTTTTTATAATATCTAATGGTGTAATAAATGATGCTTCCATCCGGGCAAGCCATAAGATGATTTGCATTTCTTGGTCTTTAGTAATAGCAGTATTAAACAGTAAAATTGCATGGACTTGTTCTCCCAAATTCGTGTGTTTCGTTGATTTTGCCATGTATGCGTTAAGTAGTTTATCTAGGCTAATTTTACATGAGGATGCTTTGTCGGCATCATACTTACATAATTCAAAGTCGATGTATTGCTGTGAGTGTTGGAGTTTTCGCTCAATATATTGAAGATGAAAACGCTTTAGTAGAATTAAAATTGAAATTATTGCACCTATTATACTGATGGTATCATTCGATTCAAAATTAGTTTGAGGTCTTGTTACTGCTTCTATTAAGTCAGATATTTCTCGCATTCTGTCAGTTAGGTTTTGACGTTCTACTCGCTTAATCTCATTTTCTTTTCGTAATTTAGTTTTATAGTGACTTTCTCGTCTTTGAGTAAGCTCTTTAATTCTAGATAAAAGGTCTAATGTTCTTCTTTTTGATACATATCCTGTAGAAATATTTTCATAAATCAATGTATAAAGTTCGTTTAGGTATGAGTTGATCTCTTTGCTTTTTCCACCTTCAGGTTCCGCAAATAATGTTGAAAAAGAAGTCTCAAAAATTTTATTCATGGACTCGATGTTTGGTGATTTTAGTACTTGCTCGATATCATAAGCTTTAAATACACCTTTCTTTAATCGTTGATGATTATCATCAATTAATGTAATATTTTTCAATAGACTAATTTGCTTCAAGAGAAGAGCGGGAACTTGTAGTGTTGTGATTGAATGCTTTGCTTCTTCTCGTAAATTAGTAGTGCTATATTCAATCAGTAATACACATTTTAATGATTGGTACCAGATGACATGTCGATCTTTAATAGGTTCCATTATTCGTAAGTAAATGGTTACATCTTTATAATTATAAATAGCAATATTATTTTCAATAGATTTTGTAGGTGATTTCATACTTGTCCTATGTCCTGTCTTAGAGGTAATTTGTTTAAAATTAATAAAATACATGTGTTTTTACATGTTTTATATGGAGAAAACGTATTAAGACAAGACAAAAGACGGCTTTTTTTAGTAAGACAGTATAGTTATAAGGCGACTTTGTCAGAAGGTTTATTGTATGCCGCAGAGGGGCGGCATACAATGCCGGCCCTCTTTGTTGCATACAATAAAGGTTCGGACAAAAAAGCCTTAGTAATTAATGCTATCTATATAGCAAAGCGCTTGAAAAACTTCGCGGTGTCTTGATTAATACAGTATATGTAGAGTCTCTACTCATATTCGTTAAGATTTAATATTTCAATTATATAATATAATTTTGATAGCATATATAGCTATTCCTTAAGGTTAACCCCTAGGTGTCAATGCACCTAGGGGTATTTTTTATGGGAGGATTTGTATGAACAAATATTACCAAAACACATTCTTATTTATAAGTAGGCATCAGTCAGCATTACAGCCATTACTGAAGTCCTTACAGTGGGCTTTCAGAAACCAAGTCGAGCGTTTAGATGTGCCTCTTGTTCGCATGGGTATGTTAGTCAATATGCTTTCGGACAGCCGAAAACATAGCATTCTTGATTATGATCTCTATCAGCATAATCAAACAAAGGAATTTATTTTACGTATTCATACAGAAAGCGAAGGCGATACACATCCTATTGATATGGAATATTGTAGAGTGTATTTGTCCACTGACATTAAATTACATTACGTATCAGAAGAACGCTCTGAACTGACCTATATTAATACAGATACATCACATGTATACCTACCTATTCGATTCAAGATTGAATTATACATTGATGAAACCTATGATATTAACTATTTTCTTAACCTAACTACTTTACAGCGATTTTTAGTGGCGACATTTCCTTCGCTACATCTTGATATCTTCGACGGTATTAAAGCGATTCGCTCTAAAATCAATCGTCATATTAAATCGCTAAATACTAATAATTGGTGTCGAATTTCCAGTTATGAATCAAAATAATTTAATTTCTATACAAGGAGAATCTATTATGAATACTACAGTTGAAGCAATGTTAACAGAAATTTTGCCAAAGGCATCTGTTCAAGAGTTAGTAGAACGTTATGGAGATCCATATGATGCATTATTCCATGCAGAAGAATCTGAATGGTATGATGCACCAGGCATGGGTAACCGAGGTATTGCCAAACTACGTGCTATTAAATCTATCATTAAGAATGTGCAAAATAGGCCTCGTAAAGCCCCTATTAATGTAGGTAGACCTATTGATATATATAAGGCAATGTCAGATATGCAGTACTTTGAAACCGAACACGTACGAGTGCTATATCTTAATGCCAGAAATAATCTAATTAAATCTGAAGATATCTCTATTGGTGATGTAACGACAGCCTCTCTAGATATTAAATGTATTTTCTCTTCGGCTGTTCGTTTAAAAGCTTGTGGGATTGTCATTGTTCATAACCACCCTTCTGGTGATTCTCACCCAAGTGAATTAGATATTCGTTGTACTAAACGAGTTGCTGAAGCAGGTAGACTATTTGATATTCCAGTACTAGACCACATCATCATCGGACATGGTGAATTTCATAGTATGAGTGAATGTGGACAATTATAAGGGAGATATGATTATGCCAGCCAAACGATTTATTTGTCCTAATGGGGATGAAATTAATATGTATGAATGCTTATTGCGATGCCCACAAGGCAATCGGTGTATGTTTTTACCTACATTACGAGCGGTAGCCACATCATTAGAACGTAATTTAACTAAGCCATCTGTTACCGAATTACTAAGTGGTACACGCGAATTATATCTAAAAAAGATTACTGAATATGCCGTAGATCCACAAAAGCAACTATATGCTTTACATGGTTCTGCTGTGCATACGATTACAGAACGTCATACTAGTGGTAACATGCTTTCAGAAGAGCGTTTAAAGAATACTACCACAACAGGGCAATTTGATTTATATGGGCAAGTGTTATCTAATACAGATACTACGCTAGGTGATTTAAAAATTACGAGTTCCTATAAGCTTATGAAAGCATTAGGTTACTATAAAAAAGATGTTGAAACTGGTGAAGTGTATAAGACAGGAGTAAAAAAAGGTCAACCTAAAACACGAAAAGAATTATTCACAGATGGAGTGCGTCATGTGTTAGATTGGGCCTTACAATTGAACTATTACAGATTATTATTAGAAGAAGAAAATTACACCGTATCGTCTATGGTGATTCAGGCTTTATGCCGTGATACAGGGCTACGTATTGCTTCTGAACGAGGTATTACAAAGCCGTTATATCTTATTCCTATCAACCCTATTAGCAATCATTGGTTGAAACGATATATGGAAGCTAAAGCAAAACGGTTACAACAAGCGATAGAAACCGGTGTAGTACCGAAGAAATGTAGCCAACGTGAAACTTGGCATGGTAAAAAGTGTGAAGGCTATTGTGCTGTATCGGCACAATGTAGAGCCATTGAAGAATCACAACAAGTAAAGTCAGCATAATTGAAAGGAGCCATTATGACACAATACTGTGGCATTATTATTACAGACACAAGCCTATATGTGTCTCTAGTAAAACGAATTCAAAATAAGATTAAAGTGCTAGATCGATATGTATGTAAACGGAGTCAATCGCTCATTTCAGATTTAGCGGACGTTCATCGCAAAAACAAACATAGTCCTACTCTCTACTCGTTAGCCTATACCGAGATTCCACAGCTCATATTTAAGAAAACTTACTCTAATACACCTTTGCAAGATGCCTGGAAAGAAAGGGATACGTTAATGGCACGACAAGATAATCAATATACTTACCAGTTTATTTTACCCACCATAGATAGCCAGGAATGGATGTATATGGTGGGTATTTCTCAATCTAAGGTATCCGAGTTACAGCGAGCCAAAACAGCAAACCATATGGAAACTGAAGTTATTTCATATTGGCCTATATCATTACTTGATTTACATAAAAGTCATAGTAAACCTATTCTTCTATTAATTGAGGAAAACAATACTGTTACGGGGTATCTATGCAGTGGAGCTGTCATTGTATCTAAAATCAATTGGGAGCAAAATACTGAAACACCAAAAGATATGATGCAACGATTGTTAAAGGAAGCTCCTATTCGATTAAATGATACACTTGATATTCAAGCGTACTTGACCCAAAAAACGTACCCTTTGTGGAAAGACTTGCTTTCTAAATATGGAGTGGTCAATACGTCAACAATTACTGATGTCTTGAATCATTTTACACATCGTTGGGATGGTGATGTACATATGGATGCATCTTCAGGTCTAAGTTATTATTTGGCACGATCTGGTGTGCAAGCGGAGGAACGAAAATGACGAATACAGCATTATATGAAAAGCTATCACTCGCTATGAAAAGCTGTAGCTATATTGAAAAAACGGGTGAAAATACCTTTCATGGGTATTCTTACGTTACTAGTAGCGATGTATTAGAGCGTGTAAACGACGCTCTCACAAGTGTGGGACTGATTACCGCTGTTACACCTACGCTTCTTGATTTGCGTGAGGTGCAAACTGCAAAAGGTAACATAGATAAGCATGCTACCATTAGCGTTACAATTTCTATTATTGATGTAGAAACAGGTGAATCAGTACAAATCAGTGGCATTGGTTCAGGACAAGATAGTGGCGATAAAGCCATTATGAAAGCGGAAACGGCTGCCATAAAATATGCGTATATGCTTAGCTTTTGTATTGCCACTGGTGATGACCCTGAAGCGGATAATACTACAGACCTTAATACACAAGTCATACCACCTAAAACATCTACAACAAGACAACCAGCTAAGCCTAATCAACTTATGGTAAGTGATGCTTTACATTGTGCAGACTGTGGCTGTACTATCTCGAGTAAAGTATCTAGCTTCTCTAAACAACGGTATCATATGCCTTTGTGTATGAATTGTCAGAAGAATCATCAATCTGTAGCATAATCCACTTCAATATGAAAGGGGGTGATGTTATGGATTCTGTTCTTACACGAATTATTGTTGAAGCTGCTGCTACAGCTTTGCTTTACTTAATTGCAGATGAATAATATAGGAGCCATGTCGATAATACGACATGGCTCAATTTTTTTTGTTTTTTTAGTTAGTTAATTAGCTTATATAGAAATATTATTGGATACATATATATTATTATAGCGCTTTTATTTGTACTTATAGCAGTAATTCTTATATTTTCGTATAATATAAATTATATGAATTTAAAATAATGGGGGATAACATGGCGAAAGTACAATCAGTAGAACCGAAAATTGCCGACTTAGTAAATGGGTGGCTAAAAGCGTATGGATTAGATTATAAATTAGAGCAAGAATCTTTAAATCATGAAATTGATTGTGCATTAAATGAGTATGAATCTAAAAGTGGTGGTACGGGAGGTAATCGTCCTGATGCTAAGTTGTTACTAGAAACAAAGTCCTTAGAAAAATGGCCGATTCTAATTGAATATAAAGGATATAAAGATAAACTCGTTAAGTTAGATAACAAGAATCAAGTTGATAACCGTACAGCTAAAAATGAGCCTAATTTCAAAAATATTAACACATATGCTGTAAATGGTGCGGTTCATTATGCAAATGCTATTTTACACTATACTAGTTATACTAGAGTTATTGCTATTGGTGTAACCGGTTATAAAGCTGATACTGGTGAGTTACGTCATGAAATTGGTGTATATTACGTATCTAAAGATAATTTTGGGATAGGTCAGGAAGTTAGTAAATATACAGATTTATCTTTCTTGAGACCTGAGAATTTTGACAATTTTATTCAAGCTGTAAATGCATTGTCTTTAACAGTTGATGAAATTGAAGAACTTAAAGAGAAACGTGAGAAGGAAATTAATGCCAGCTTAGTTAAGCTAAATAATGATATTTATAAAAAAGAAAAGGGGTTAGGTGAAAGTGATCGCGTTTATCTTGTGGCTGCTACTATAATTGCAACTTTAGGTGTTCCAGGCAAGGTTGCACCATTAGAAAAAGGTGATTTAAAGTCCTCTTTGGAGAAAGATAGCCGTGATGGTGATATTATTGTTCGCAAAATTAGTGCTTTTCTTGATGCTAAAAATATTCCGCAAGATAAGCGTGACATGATTAAGCGGACTTTGGAGAATACACTTACCACAGAGAATATAAATAAGCCCGTTGATGGAGAAAGTCAGTTAAAACGTGTATTTACAAAGATTGTTGATGACTTGGGAATTTATTATAAAATTGGTCTAACAACTGATTTTACAGGTAAACTCTTTAATGAAATGTATAGTTGGCTTGGTTTTACACAAGATAAACTTAATGATGTAGTTCTTACACCTTCTTATGTAGCTCGATTATTAGTGCGGTTAGCAAGAGTTGATAGGAACTCATATGTATGGGACTTTGCTACAGGTTCTGCAGGTCTATTAGTAGCTGCGATGAATGAAATGATGATTGATGCTAAAAATAATATTTCTTCTCCTGATGAACTTGAACAAAAAATGCTACAGATTAAGGCCGAGCAACTCCTAGGTCTTGAAGTTCTTTCAAGTGTATATATGCTTGCTGTATTGAATATGATCTTGATGGGGGATGGAAGTTCCAATATTTTAAATGAAGATTCAATAGTTAACTTTAATGGTAAATATGGCTTTGGTAAAACAAACGAAGATTTTCCAGCTAATGCTTTTGTTTTAAATCCCCCTTATTCTGCAGCGGGTAATGGCATGGTTTTTGTTGAAAAAGCATTGTCTATGATGAAATATGGATATGCAGCTATCATTATTCAAAATTCAGCGGGTTCTGGTAAAGCTATTGAATTTAATAAACGAATTTTAAAACACAGTACTCTTTTAGCAAGTATAAAAATGCCAATAGATATTTTCATTGGTAAATCTAGTGTTCAAACGAATATTTATGTATTTAAGGTGGGTGAGGCGCACCAAAAAGATAATATAGTTAAATTTATTGATTTCTCTAATGATGGGTATACTCGAACCAATCGAAAAAAAGCTAGTAATAATCTCTTTGATAGTGATCATGCAAAAGAACGGTATGAGGAAGTTGTAGACTTAGTAAGAGTAGGTAGTAATAAGTTGAAATATTTGGATGCACAAGCTTATTATGAAGGGACAATTGATCCATCCAATGGTGCTGATTGGAATCAATCTGCACCAATTGATACCCGACCAATATTAGAAGATTTCAAAAAAACCGTGTCTGACTATTTGGCGTGGGAAGTTAGTAATTTACTAAGGAATACTATTAACGAGGATAAATGCCTGGGAAAATAGATGCCTCACTGAATGAGAAGTTAAACAATATTCAGTGGGGCGAATATAGATTAGGAGATTTATTTTATAAAAAAACTATAAAGGGAATTCCTAAATCGGAAGAAAATTTAATAGAGAATCCTAAAGGCTATCATGTTTTTGGACAAAACATTTATTATCAGTATCCTCAAAAAGTTTTAAATGATGATAAGTATCTAACTCGAGTAGAACCGGGTAAACCAATAATTGCATATACATCTAGTACAGCTCAAATAGGAATAATAAATGAGAGCTTTTATAGAACAGGTGATAATGGGGCTTTTCAAGGCTTATTTCCAAAGTTTGAACAATGTAACTATAATCAAATTTTATTTATATTAGTAGCTATAAAGCGAAAGTTTATAGGGCTGGGATATAATGATAGTATGGCTCATGTGATGGATTTATATATTAAATTACCCGTATGTGAGGGGAAAATTGATTTTACATATATGGATTCTTTCGTTGATGAGCTAAAAGCTCAGCAAGTTGACAAGCTAAAAGCTTATTTGTCTATAACTGGGTTAGATAATTATGAGTTAACATCTGATGAAAAAATAGCTTTATCTAATTTTGGAAATGTAACATGGTCCAAGTTTAACTTGAAAGATTTATATGGTCTATCTACAAGGGGAAAAAGACTGAAGAGTATGGATCGGATTAATGGTGAGTTACCGTTTGTAACAGCAGGTGAAGCTAATGAAGGAGTTTCTGCTTTTATAGGTAATAAAGTTGATATTTTTTCTAAGAATACCATTACTATAGATATGTTTGGTTCTGCTAAATTTAGAAATTATAAATATGGTGCAGATGATCATATTGCAGTTGTACATACTGAAGAGTTAAGTAAATTCTCGGCTATATTTGTTACCACCGCAATTCATAAGTCATCCTATACGGGGCAATTTAGTTATTCGAGAAATTTTTATGCTAAAGATGCAGACGAGTTAAATATACTATTACCTGTTAAAGATAATGATATTGACAATCATTATATGGAATTATTAATTAGTGCTATTCACAAGTTGGTCATTAAAGATGTTGTTTTATATGTTAAATAAAAGCGAGTATAACTAATAGTATTGTTGGAAAATTATAATAAGGTTGTTATTATGATAGATTTATTAGAATATTTTGATAATCATGTTGAAGGTACATATTATGAACGTTTTTGTACTAAAATCCAACGTTTTGCTGATGAGGAAGCTGTTATGTTTGGCCTTGAGCCAAGTGCTTTAGAGTATAAGTTATATGATGAGGATGAGTTAAAAGATAAATTTCGTTCGATATGTCAGCCGCCAGATGACTATACATCTGAAGATGAGTCGTGGTTTATCTTGATTTCATTTTATTTTTTTCATCACAATCTATATATTCGACAGTTTCCTAAACTTTTTGAACGACCAAAGAGCTTATTGGATTTTGCTTACATTGATATTAGGCAATATGCTTTTGATAATGGATATACTAATGGAGATATGACTACTGTTAGATGGTCTATAAGAAGACAAATCATTAGAGAGTTGGTTTTTGAGAGGTCTATACAAGGAGTTATACCGACTGATGAGGTTGTACATTTAATAAATATAATTGAATCCAATGCTACTTCATGGCAAATGATGAGTTTAGATGCTAAACTTGCAGCCTTAAATAATGTAATTGAACATGAGTTAAAACGCGATGGTAGATTTATAGATATACCGGATGTAGAGAATATCCATGATTTTGTTAAATGTAGAGAGTTTAGAAGTAATACTCAGTGTATGCGTCATGGTTCAGAGGACGCTTTGCGTGATCGCAGGGAATTCAATGATTCTGAAAAGCAGTTTTTAGTTGATTATGGTGTCAGTTTAGTTCACTTAATTAAGCGTAATATTAGTGAAGAGTAGAAAATAAATAGACCTCTAAAATAATATTAGAGGTCTATTTATAGCGCAAAGTGTCATTCGATAGCATCCCAAAATATAATGAATTATGCAATTATATATGCTAGCAAACTGAATTTTGTGCTCAGAACTAGCATTATTGCTTGATAGTTATGCAGTTTCCTAAACTGCGTGTCACTGGTTCGATTCCGGTTAGGCGCACCAGTATAGAAAAGAAGGTATACAGCTTTTATAAGC
>PPYF01271077.1_pt1 | contig 21282 bp, 16 predicted proteins | sample 1559871 | NCBI WGS metagenome assembly PPYF01 (sample SAMN08240021, study PRJNA423297) | Human gut metagenome, whole genome shotgun sequencing project.
ACCCCATAAGCATTATCGCGCGGCAATGCCTTGTATTGTTGCGTCTTGACGGGTGGAAGCTCAAGAAAAGCCGTCAGCGCCTTGGCATGTCCGAAGGTATGATGAATACAAGCCGGAATGCCAGAGGCCCGATAATCGCGTCCGGCATGAAGCAAACCGTCATCCGTCGATTTTTTCAGTAATTGTATATTGCGGCGAATAGCCTCCAGGTACTCCGGATGATGCGCGGCCATGGCATAATAACCGCCCATAAAGCCGTCGCTTGTACGTCCGCCCCAATATGTCCACTTAAAACTGCGCGTACCCCAACTGTTGTCCCATGCACCGTCGGGCAACATAAATTCCAGATGGGTATTCATGGAGCGTTCCACGATGGAGAGCAACTCCCGGTCGTTCACCATAAGCGCATAATAAGCCAGATTAGGCAAGGATTCCTCTACATTATATCCCAAGTCCACCGGGAGACAACCGTTCTTGGTAGGTGTCCATATTTTAGGTCCTTCGCCGTATAAAAAGGAATCGTTCGCCGTAAAGAACTTCTTCAAGTCCGAAGCAACAATCCGGGCTTCCTCCTTGAAGTCCGGGCGGTCGAACATCTCTCCAAGAGCCTGCAAGGCATACGTCACCGAAGCGGAATAGTTCACATTGTTCAGGCGCTTCATACTCCCCTGCATACGGCGGCTGTACATCTGCGGATTCTTCATCATGAATTCGCCGGCTTCCAACAACTGCTCTTTCCAATGGTTACGCGTAGAGTCATCCAGCAGATGCCCGTGATAATGCACTGCCTCATACAGAGCAATAGCGGCGAATACGGTAGTCCCGCTCCAATCGGATACGTGTACATCGTTCATCCAGGAGCCGTCCGGACGGTGCACGTTCTCCATCCATTTCATCAGTTTCTTGGCGGCAAGCAGATATTTGTCATTGCCGGTTTTGTCTGCCAGATACATCAGAGGAAGAACCGTGTCTCCTATCCGTCCGTGAATGCGGGCACAGGCGGGACACAGAATACCGCCGTCGAGCGACGGATGCAGCCCTTCGCATTGGTAGGTCAGCAGAGCATCCACCCACTCCACCAGCAGTTTCTCCGCATCATTGCGCAAGGAGTTGTCTGAATAAACGGGATTTCCGGCACATACACGTCCCGAGAAAGAAAGTACAAACGCAATCACTATAAAAACGATGTTTCTCATACCATTATACACTATTAGATTTATTTTTCAAAAGTAAGACATTCCGGTAATATAGCGTCCTTATTTTCTCCAATACACCGCAACATACGTTTACCGGTTCTGCAATTTTGTTGAATCTTCATCAATTTTGTTGAAAACCTGCATGCCAAAACAATATTAGCAGCTTTTTAAACACATCAGGCATGCTTATCAGAACAAATGCCCTACCTTAGCAACCACTACTGAAAAACCGATATAACATGTAAAACTAACATTTAATATAGCATGAAAAACTTATCTCTACTCATGTGTACCGCTTTCTGCGGGCTGCATACCGCCCAAGCGGATGCGGCAGACAACAAGAAAAACGAAAGGCCCAATATTCTCTGGCTCACCTTCGAAGATACCAGTGCTTACGAATTCGGCTGCTACGGCAACAAGGATGTGCACACCCCCAATGCAGACAGTCTGGCTGCCCGCGGCATACAATTCATGAACGCATGGTCGGTGGCCCCGCAAAGTTCGGCCGCACGCTCATCGCTCATTACGGGTTGCTACTCCTCGACCTACGGAATGGATGTCCATCCGGTTCCATACGACACCCCGGCAAACATCTTCTTCCCGCAATGGCTGCGTGAAGCCGGATATTACTGCACCAACAACAGCAAGACACACTACAATTCCACCACGGACAACAAAAGCTGCTGGGACGAATGTACGAAAGAAGCCTCTTACAACAGCCCGAAGCGTGGTAAAGACCAGCCTTTCTTTGCCGTATACAATACGGTGACCTCGCACATGGGACGTATCCGCACCTTCCATACCGACGGACGGCGAGATTACACCCAAGAGGGCATTTATCCGGAACTGCTCACCCTACCTGCCTACGTGCCCGACCTGCCCGAAGTACGTTCCGACTATGCCGGCCATCTGGAAGCCGTGCAGGATGTGGACACATGGTTGGGGTTCTTTCTGAAAGACCTGAAAGAAAAAGGACTGGACGACAACACGATTATCTTCTTCTTCAGCGACCACGGCGGTTGCGTTCCACGCGGCAAAGGCTATTTGTATGAAAGCGGTCTGGAAGTGCCCCTAATAGCCTACTTCCCGCCCAAGTGGCAACACCTGGCGGGAGAAAAAGCATCCGGCAAAGATTATTCTTTGGTCAACTTCACAGACTTGGGACCTACCGTACTTAGTCTTGCAGGCGTAAAACCGCCCAAACACATGCAGGGAAAGGCTTTGTTCGGGAAGTACGCATCCGATGAAAAGCGTAAAATCCAGTTCGCACTGGCGGCCAACCAACTGCATCACTTCATGCCGGTACGTGCTGCAACCGACGGACGTTTCAAATACATCCGCAGCTACATACCCTACCGTCAGTTTGCCCTGCGCAATTACTACCAATGGGGCATGCCGTCCAACAAAGCATGGGACAAGCTGGTTTTAGGCGGACATAACACCAACCCCGACTGGGCGCAGACGTTCAATGCCCATCCTGCCGAAATGCTGTTCGACCTTGAAAAAGACCCCGGTGAACTGCACAACCTGTCCGACTCTCCCGAATACGCAGAAGTACTGGTAAAGATGCGTACAGCCCTTTCCAACCATATCCGCGCCACCAAAGACCTGGGTTTCTTCATACCCACCTCTCGCGAGAATGTGGTATTGTATGATAAAGTACGCAAAGAAAAATACCCCTTGAACGAGCTGTACAACCTCGTAGAGCTGGCAGGTACAGCCCATGCAGGCGATGCTCCCGTATTCGAGAAAGCACTGTCCAGCCAATATCCCGAAATGCGCTACTGGGCGTCCGTCGGTTTGGCACAACTCGGAGCCAAAGGAGAATTGAAAACCTGTCCCGCACCTCTGCTTGCCTTGCTCAAGGATGCCGACCCCTACATAGCCTGCGAAGCCGCCTATGCTGCCGCTTATCTGGGAGAAACCGCCAAAGGCATCGAATGCCTGAATTATCCGGCAAAAGAAGCCGATAGAAAAATCGGTTATTCCCTGCTGGAATGCCTCTCTCTGGATAAAGCCATGCAGCCCGCCATCCGCGTGCATCTGGCAGACCTGAAAGACAAAGCCGAAACACTTCCGCGCAAAGCAAACGAAGATGCCGGCCTCATGGCACGCGGCATTCTGGTCAATCTCGGTGAGATGGATATAAAGAACCTGCACGGTCCGGAGTCCTATAAAGCAGGCTTGAAGCTGAATCACGGACGCAGACCCATGGTTCCGCTGCCAAACTGATGAAAGTTGGATGTAGCTGAAAAGAGACCGGTAGTAAGTATCTTTGTTTTAACACAATACCGCCTTATGCCTGCGCCTTGAATTTGCGGAGCTGCCACACCAGCATCGTGCCCGCTATCAGACTGGCCAGCAAGTCGGAAATCGGCATACTGTACCAAACGCCTGCCACGCCGAAAAAACGGGGCAGAATTATCAGGCAAGGCAGCAACACCATCATCTGGCGGGTAAGGGAAAGAAATATTGCCTTACTCGCCATTCCTATACTCTGGAAGAAGTTGGCGGTAACCATTTGAAAGCCTATAATGGGGAAAAACATCACCACAATGCGCAGGCCCTTTGCCGAAAGGGCAATCAGTTCGGCATCCGAAGTAAAAATACTCACCACCCAGTCGGAGAAGAGCATACCCACAATAAAGCCGAAAGTAGTGACGCAGGTTGCATAGATTATCGTCAGTTTCAGAGTCTTGATGACACGGGCATGCTGTCCGGCTCCGAAGTTATAACCCGCAATGGGCTGCATTCCCTGGTTCAGTCCCATTACAATCATTACGATGATAAATACCAGCCGGTTGACAATGCCGAAAGCGCCGATAGCCAAATCGCCGCCATACTTTTTCAATCCCTGATTGATAAGGATTACGATGAAGCATGCCGCCATATTCATCAGGAACGGCGACATGCCGATAGCCAGTGAATCGAAGACTATCTTACGCTTCAAACGGAAAATACCGCGGTGAAAATGCAGCAGTTCGTCTTTATTGCTGAATATCCTGAGCTGCCATATCAATGATATGACCTGCGCCACAATCGTGGCAATGGCCGCCCCGCGAATGCCCCAGCCGAAACCGTAGATGAACACCGGGTCGAGTATCGTGTTGATAATCACCGTGGCAATGGTGGCATACATCGCCTTCTGCGGATGCCCCGAAGAACGCAGCACCGCATTCAATCCCAGATAAAGATGCGTAACGGCATTGCCGAGAAGGATAATCTGCATATAATCGCGCGCATACCCCACAGTCTCGTCACTGCCACCGAAGAAGTAAAGAATAGGGTCGAGGAATGCCATTACAACCACCGTAAAAGCCACACCCAGCAGAATATTCAGCACAAATACATTGCCCAGTACCCGCTGCGCCGTGTCATAGTCCTTCTGCCCGAGTTTGACGGAAATCAACGTAGCCGCTCCCACACCTACCAGCGAACCGAAAGCCGCTGCAAGGTTCATCAAGGGGAAAGTCAACGCCAGTCCCGAAATAGCCATTGTGCCCACACCGTGACCGATGAAGATACTGTCCACCATATTATATAAGGAAGATGCCGTCATGGCAATGATTGCCGGAACGGCGTACTGCATCAGTAATTTACCTATATTCTCCGTGCCCAACGCTGTGGGTGTTTTTTGTCCTGCCATACTTTTTACCTGTTTTTTTCGAGGGCGCAAAGGTACTCAAAATTCGTCAGGTGAGCAAGTATCGCGCCCCGTCTTAAGGAAGAACCGCACTCTCTCCTACCGGAAGCGTATCAGAGACAGGGAAGAAAGCGTATCAAGCCCGACCCAAGGCTCCTTCTCCCGAGAACTTACCCGGCGATTATCCCACAACCAGCCACAGAGCACACGGAGCATACGGCGAATAAATTCCCCTAAAGGTTCGCTATCTGAAAAATGTTTCGTATTTTTGTCCCCAAATTGAGTGAATTATAGCGAAATGAACGTATTAGAACTAAGTGAACAAGAAGGAAATGTATAATACCGTATTCAAACGCTTGCTCGATTTAGGCGACTTCATCGGTATCGAAGGCTTTGTATTCCGCACTCAGATGGGCGAAATCAGCATCCATGCCCAGAAGCTGACCGTACTTGCCAAGAGCATCAAGCCGCTTCCTATCGTAAAATATAAAGACGGTGTGGCCTACGACTCGTTCGATGACCCGGAACTGCGCTACCGCCAACGCTACGTGGACCTCATCGTGAACGACGGCGTCAAGGAAACATTCCTGAAACGCGCCACAATCATCAAGACCATGCGTGCCGTACTGGACGAAGCCGGCTATACGGAAGTGGAAACACCAATTCTGCAATCCATCCCCGGCGGTGCAAGCGCACGCCCCTTCATCACCCACCACAACTCATTGGATATGGACCTCTACCTGCGTATCGCCACCGAGCTTTACCTGAAGAGACTTATCGTAGGCGGTTTTGAGGGTGTATACGAAATCGGAAAGAACTTCCGTAACGAAGGTATGGACAAAAACCACAACCCGGAATTTACCTGCATGGAGCTGTACGTGCAGTATAAGGACTACAACTGGATGATGGGATTCACCGAGAAACTCCTCGAACGTATCTGTATCGCTGTAAACGGCAGCACAGAGACTACCATCGACGGAAAGACCATCAGCTTCAAGGCTCCTTACCGCCGCCTGCCCATCCTGGATGCCATTAAGGAAAAGACCGGCTACGACCTCAACGACAAGAGCGAGGAAGAAATCCGCCAGGTGTGCCGCGAACTGAAAATGGAGATTGACGACACTATGGGCAAAGGCAAGCTGATAGACGAAATCTTCGGCGAATTCTGTGAAGGCACATTCATACAGCCTACCTTCATCACCGACTATCCGGTAGAAATGAGCCCGCTGACCAAGATGCACCGCAGCAAGCCCGGACTGACCGAACGCTTCGAGCTGATGGTGAACGGTAAAGAACTGGCCAACGCATACAGTGAGCTGAACGACCCCATCGACCAGGAAGAACGCTTCAAAGAGCAGTTGAAACTGAGTGAAAAGGGTGACGACGAAGCTATGTTTATCGACCAGGACTTCCTGAAAGCGCTGCAATACGGTATGCCTCCCACATCGGGCATCGGTATCGGCATCGACCGTCTGACGATGTTGATGACCGGACAGGCATTCATCCAGGAAGTATTGTTCTTCCCGCAGATGCGCCCCGAAAAGGTCACTCCGAAAGACGCGCCTGCCAAATTCATGGAACTGGGTATCCCCGAAGAATGGGTGGCAGTCATCCAGAAAGCCGGCTACAACCTGGTTAGCGACATGAAGGATGTAAACCCGCAAAAGCTGCACATGGACATTTGCGGCATCAACAAGAAATATAAACTGGAACTGGCAAATCCGACCGTGAAAGATGTGGAAGGTTGGGTTGAGAAAATCTAAGAAATGAAACTACCCGGTAAGATAGCCATTATGGGCGGAGGAAGCTGGGCCACTGCCATTGCAAAGATGGTACTGGCGCAAGAAGAGACTATAAATTGGTATATGCGGCGCGACGACCGCATTGCCGATTTTAAGCGTCTCGGTCATAACCCTGCCTACCTGACGGGCGTCAAGTTCGATACCAAGCGTATCAATTTCAACTCAAACATCAACGATGTAGTCAAGGAGTCGGATACGCTTATCTTTGTAACTCCTTCTCCTTATCTGAAGGCTCACCTGAAGAAGCTGAAGACAAAAATCAAGGATAAGTTCATCATCACTGCCATTAAGGGCATCGTACCCGATGACAACATGATTGTATCGGAATACTTCACGAAAGAATACGGTGTTCCTACCGAAAATATCGCAGTGCTGGCGGGTCCCTGCCATGCGGAAGAGGTTGCGCTCGAGCGGCTTTCCTATCTCACGATAGCGTGTCCCGATATAGACAAGGCGGACAAGTTTTCCCGCCGTCTGGCAAGTTCATTCATCAAGACTTCCGTAAGCAACGACGTGGCAGGTATCGAATACGGTTCCGTACTCAAAAACGTATATGCCATTGCCGCCGGCATTTGCAGCGGACTGAAATACGGCGATAATTTCCAGGCGGTACTCATGTCCAATGCCATACAGGAGATGAACCGTTTCCTGCAAACCGTACATCCGCTGAACAGAAACATCAGCGATTCTGTTTATCTGGGTGACATGTTGGTGACGGGATACTCCAACTTCAGCCGTAACCGTACGTTCGGTACGATGATAGGTAAAGGATATTCCGTAAAAAGCGCCCAGATAGAAATGGAAATGATAGCCGAAGGTTATTACGGAACCAAGTGCATCAAGGAAATCAACAAGCATTACCACGTGAACATGCCGATACTGGATGCTGTGTACAACATCTTATATGAGCGCATCTCACCGATGATTGAAATCAAGTTACTGACTGACTCTTTCCGGTAATGCGGAAAAGAGGACAGCAAGGACAAAATACAGAATTTAAAACCTATAATATTATGATTAGTTTGAACATTGAAAAGACTCTTGGATTCATTTCCAAAGAAAATGTTTTCGCCTACGAAGCCCAAGTCAAGGCTGCACAGGAAGCATTGGAAAACGGAACCGGTAAAGGCAACGACTTTTTAGGCTGGCTACACCTTCCTTCTTCCATTACAAAGGAGCACCTGGCAGACCTGAAAGCTACCGCGCAAGTGCTGCGCGAGAATTGTGAAGCAGTGGTTGTTGCCGGAATCGGCGGAAGCTACCTCGGTGCACGCGCCGTTATCGAGGCTTTGTCAAACAGTTTCGCATGGTTGCAGGACAAGAAGTCCGGTCCGGTTATTCTGTATGCAGGACACAACATCGGTGAAGATTATCTGTACGAGCTTACCGAATATCTGAAAGACAAGAAATTCGGTGTCATCAATATTTCCAAATCGGGAACCACTACCGAAACGGCTTTGGCCTTCCGCCTGCTGAAAAAGCAATGCGAAGACCAACGCGGCAAGGAGATGGCCAAAAAGGTGATCGTTGCCGTTACAGACGCCAAGAAAGGCGCAGCACGCGTTACTGCAGACAATGAAGGGTACAAATCTTTCATTATCCCCGATAACGTAGGCGGCCGTTTCTCCGTACTCACCCCGGTAGGTCTGCTGCCCATCGCCGTTGCAGGCTTCGACATCGAAAAGCTGGTAGCAGGCGCGGCAGCTATGGAAAAGGCTTGCGGAAAGGATGTTCCGTTCGCTGAAAACCCGGCAGCTATCTATGCAGCCACCCGCAATGAACTCTACAAGAACGGCAAGAAGATTGAAATCCTTGTAAACTTCAACCCCAAATTGCACTACGTAAGCGAATGGTGGAAGCAACTTTACGGTGAATCCGAAGGTAAAGAGAACAAGGGTATCTTCCCTGCATCCGTGGATTTCTCTACCGACCTGCACTCCATGGGACAATGGATTCAGGAAGGTGAACGTACCATTTATGAAACTGTCATTTCAGTAGAAAAGACTCAGTATTCGCTGCAAGTTCCTTCGGACGAAGCCAACCTCGACGGTCTGAACTTCCTCGCCGGAAAGCACGTGGACGAGGTGAACAAGATGGCGGAACTCGGCACACAACTGGCTCACGTAGACGGTGGCGTACCCAACATGCGCATCGTGATTCCTGCACTGAACGAGGAAAGTCTCGGCGGATTGCTGTACTTCTTTGAGAAAGCATGCGGCATCAGCGGCTACCTGCTGGGGGTTAATCCGTTCAACCAACCGGGTGTGGAAGCCTACAAGAAGAATATGTTCGCCCTGCTGAACAAGCCGGGTTACGAAGAAGAATCCAAAGCCATCCAGGCAAGACTGTGATAAATTAAAAATCGAGAGTTGAGAATTGAGAAATGGCTGCACACAAATTACCATGTGCAACATCAAAAGGCTGTTTCTTGATTCCCAACTCTCTGTTTTATATTCCCCTATTTCTAATTTTTTATTCTCAATTTATCAAGTGTTTAAAGAAGCAATATCCCGCTATTTAAGAGAACACGGATACGACAATATCCGGCTGAAAGCCGTTCTTTTCGACATGGACGGCGTGTTGTTCAACTCCATGCCTTATCATGCCGATGCATGGCATACGGTAATGGAACGTCATGGTCTGCATCTGAGCCGCGAGGAAGCTTATATGCACGAAGGACGTACGGGAGCAGCAACAATCAACATCGTATATCAACGGCAATACGGCAAAGATGCCACTCCTGAGATGATAGAGAGTATCTATGCCGAAAAAAGCGAAGAATTCAACAGACATCCCGAACCCGAACGTATGTCCGGAGCATGGGAAGTGTTACAGAAAATAAAAGCGGAAGGGTTGACTCCCGTATTGGTAACCGGTTCCGGCCAGCACTCCCTGCTGGACAGACTGGCACATAACTTTCCCGGCATGTTCCAACGCGAACGTATGGTCACCGCCTTTGATGTGAAATATGGCAAGCCCAATCCGGAACCTTATCTCATGGGACTGGAAAAAGCAGGGGTAAAGGCCAATGAAGCTATCGTCGTGGAGAATGCCCCCATCGGCGTCCAGGCGGGAGCAGCGGCAGGGATATTCACAATCGCTGTCAATACCGGTCCGCTGGACGGACAAGTGCTACTGGATGCGGGAGCCAATCTGTTATTCCCTTCCATGCAGGCTTTCTGCGATAACTGGGAAGCTGTGCGGGATGCGCTTGCATCCGAAAAGTAAAGAGAGGACAATTCTTGAAATTGAAGTTTAGAAAACAAAGAGACGTTATGTGGAGAAAGCTGCTTGGAATACTGACATTGTTTTCTTTCCTACCGTATTTTTCGATTTGCCAGAACAAGCTTCGGGAAAATGGCTGGTATCATATCTTGTCCGGACAGACGGACAGCATTTCCAGAGAGCCTATCGTAACGACGAAGGATTTCATCGCCCTTAAACTGGATACGGATTATTTCGGAAAATATGTAATCAGCGGACAAATCAGCAACTATAAACGAAAAAAATGGGCTGAGGAAACGGGAAAGGCAACAGGCAGGCAGATAGCTTTCATATTCAACGATTCTGTTATAACCAATCCACGGGTCAACTGTAGTATAGAGAGCGGTGCTTTCCAGATAACTTCCGTTCTTGATGAAAAACTACCGGACATATATAAACAACTGAAACAAGAGAAGATTGATTCTATCGCAACGCTTTTCAAGGGCTGGGAAAAAGATTCTCTCTATTTTACCATGCCCCCGGAACACAGAGATTCCATAAGAATGGCAATTGATTACTGGGAAGCCTACACATGGATAAAGCTAACCACTAAGCCCGATGAACATTATTGGTACAGCATAACAGACTCTGCCGAGTACAAAAAGCTGGAAGAAGCCCTGAAAGAAGAACTAGAGAAGTCCAATCTTAGCAGCAGGGCTTCAGATTACATGCAGTCGGATACATATCAAATGTATAAAATGTATATATACAACAACCCTGAATATATCAACCTTATGTTCCAATGCTTTCTTTTCAAGAAAATCAGAGGGTTGTACAGCTATCTGATAGACGATATTATCCAGACCAAATACCCTTCCGCCCCAAGTATAAGGACATATGTTGACAAGACGGACAATTCCGATGATGAGAGATTTGCCGTATATGAATGGCAACGACAGATATGGGTCTTGATGAATAAGGACAAACAGACGGATGACCCAAGAGATATATAAATAAAAAATCCTTGATAACCAATAGTTTATCAAGGATTTTCCTGTGACCCCGGTGCGATTCAAACGCACGACCTTCAGAACCGGAATCTGACGCTCTATTCACTAAGCTACGGAGCCTTAACAAGTATCAATATTATTTCTATCTTTGCCGAACAAATTAATAGAAGTTTCAGAAATTAAACCTATGAGTTACCTGATAAAACCCGAAGGATACAAACCTTTATTGGACTTAAAACAAACGGAATTAGGCATTAAACAGATTAAAGAATTCTTTCAGTTGAATCTTTCTTCCGAACTCCGCCTGCGTCGTGTCACCGCCCCTCTCTTTGTATTAAAAGGCATGGGTATCAACGACGATTTGAACGGTGTGGAACGGGCTGTGTCGTTTCCCATCAAAGATTTAGGCGATGCGCAGGCAGAAGTGGTACATTCGCTTGCCAAATGGAAGCGTCTGACACTTGCCGAATACGGTATAGAACCGGGATACGGAATTTATACCGATATGAATGCCATCCGTGCGGACGAAGAGCTGGGCAACTTACATTCTTTATATGTAGACCAATGGGATTGGGAGCGCGTTATCACCGAACAAGACCGTAACATAGACTTTCTGAAAGAGATAGTCACCCGCATTTATGCTGCAATGGTCCGTACGGAATATATGGTATATGAAATGTATCCGCAAATCAAGCCCTGCCTGCCACAGAAGTTACACTTTATCCATGCGGAAGAGCTCCGGCAGATGTATCCCAATATAGAACCGAAATGCCGTGAGCATGCCATTGCCAAGAAGTTCGGCGCCGTATTTATCATCGGCATCGGTTGCAAACTAAGCGACGGCAAAAAACACGATGGACGCGCTCCGGACTATGATGACTACACAACTCCCGGCTTGAACGGTCTGCCCGGCTTAAACGGCGACTTATTATTGTGGGACGATGTGCTTCAACGCAGTGTGGAATTATCCTCAATGGGTATCCGCGTAGACAAAGAAGCCCTCCAGCGTCAGCTCAAGCAGGAAGGTGAAGAAAAACGTCTGGAACTCTATTTCCACAAACGCCTGATGGGAGATGCGCTGCCTTTGTCTATCGGTGGCGGTATCGGTCAGTCCCGGTTGTGTATGTTCTATTTGCGCAAAGCCCATATCGGAGAAATACAAGCCAGCATCTGGCCCGAAGATATGCGCTCGGAATGTAAGGCACACAACATACATTTAATCTAAATACAACCTGTAAACAATATAAAGTCCCGCAGAGTTTCAAAGGAAAAAGCAAAAAACTCTGCGGGGCTCTTTGTATACTATGGTGAAATATTTGTATCTTAGCGTCGTAAACTACTAACACTTCCTATTATGAACGTTCAGATCGAAGATAGCTGGAAAGCACATTTGCAGCCTGAATTTGACAAAGATTACTTTTACACATTAACGAACTTCGTGCCTACCGGCAACTTGACCCGTTGGGCGGAACAAGGCGTACTACTGCTCAATGCCACTCTCACCGTACGTGCCCATCAAGCCGGCTCCCATCAGAATCGCGGCTGGGAAACATTTACAGATGCCGCCATCCGTATTCTTGCCGAAGAACGGGAGCATTTGGTCTTTATATTATGGGGAGCTTATGCACAACGAAAAGGTGCTTTTATCGATCGCAACAAACACTTGGTACTGACATCCGCACACCCTTCTCCTCTTTCCGCATACAACGGTTTCTTCGGAAACAAACATTTCAGCAAGACGAATGAATACCTGAAAGCGCACGGAAAGGAAGAGATAAAATGGTAAGGCGGCACTGATAAAAAGGGGGTACGAAAAAATGTGCTTGACGATTTCAGGTCACGTGTGATATTAAAGGTGGTCTGTACTATCTTCTTTGCTTCAAAATCGTAACCGGAGTTAAAGCTCACCGCCCACTTATTGGAAAGTTTTATATTACCCGAAGCGCTCAAGTTATGAGTATAACGGTAAGGATAGCGCATTTTTTTCCGATTGATAGGCTTGCTACGATCTTCGGAAATATTAAAACTATAATTGAAATTCAAAGACCAGGGCATCTTGAACACCTGATAACCATCGGCATCCACCGCTGCCTTTTCCACTTTCTTCTTGGGAATGCCGCTCTCATCGGAACTTGCCTCCGCATCTTCCCCTTCCTCGGAAGAATTTTCCTTATCTTTCTCCTTATCGGCATCCTTAGTGCCGCTCAGCTTCTCTTTCCACTTTTTCCACGTTTCGTTATTAAACGTATAGCTAAAGGAAGAACCGTATCCCTGGAAAATACCGAAACGTCCGTAGGACCATTCCGTACGGTCATTCTCTACCACATTTCCATTCTTATCGAACTTATAACCGTATGTCTTGAATGAAGAGCTCATACTGAACGTGTAATTCTTGCTCAACTTCAAACGCAAATTCAGCCCAAGGTCACCCCAAGGACGTGTCGCAGCCGCCATATTGTAATTAATATTAGCTCCCAACTCGTCAATCAGACTAATTTTCTTAATCGTATCCTTCTTACTGCTGTAATACTTCATCTCCAGGTTGTTGGAGATACTGAAGGTTATATTTCCCTGCTTGCCTCTTCCCGGCACATCAAACGCCTGACCGGCATAGGGAGAATAAACCACCGTATCCCGTCTTCCGTCCGCATAATTCTTGATATAGGAGTCGTAATAACCGTAGCGCGAGGAGCCAAAATCAGGTGCGGCACTTATGCTCACCGACGGGGTTATGACATGGCGGATCTGTATCTTCTTTTTGGGAAGGAATATAGGATTATACATACCGTATATCTTCGTATTGATACCCAGGCTGGCTCTGTAATCATACACACGGTGAAAACCGTAAATCGTATCAGTAGCCACTTCCCTGCCGCTTCCTCCGGCATTAGGGTCCCAGTCTTTCATGACCTTGCGCGTATACCAGCGTTCGGTATAGTTGACAGAAGGCGTTACATTGAAGTACTTGAACAATGTGAAAGTAGCGCTGATGGGTATCTCATGCTTCATACCGTTTTTCCAGTCCTTTATCAGATTGGATTTAAACAGCAGGTTGTCCTTGGTCTGGATACTAACTGATACTTGAAGTTTTTGTATTCTGCGACATGGCATTCGAGTTGTACATATTGCCGATGTTGGTACGCTCATAACTACTGGTAGCAAAGTTCACGCTGGCAGAAAATGTCTGATTCGGATTGGCCTTCGCATCCTGTCTGTGAGACCAAACAATCTTGAAGTCCTTAGCCACAGAATAATCCGGTAATCCTTTATCACCGGTTTTCGTCACTTGGTAGCTTGCCTGAAACAAGCCTGAATATTTGTACCGTTTGATATAATTGGACTCGGCATTCAAAGCCCAGGAACCTTTCGTAAAAATATCGGCACGCAACTTCAAATCCATCTTGTCACTGATGGCAAAGTAATATCCACCGTCCGTCAAACCGAAACCACGGCTGGAGTCATCCATATAGGTAGGCATGAGGAAACCCGACGAATAGCTGCTCGAAAACGGGAAGAAAAAGAACGGCACGGCAAGCGGCAAAGGCACATCCTCCACCACTAGATAGGCAGGTCCGGTCACTACATTCTTTTTGGGGCGCACTTTTGCGTAAGTCATCTGCATATAGAAGTGGGGGTGCTCATGGTGGTCGCAGGTCGTGTATCGGCCACTCTTCATATACAGCTCGTCATTAGCGCCTTTTTTTGCATTGTTTCCGGTTACATATCCTTCGCCCTGCTGGCTGACTACATTACTTATAATACCCTTCTTACTCTTGAAGTTATAGCGAATCGTATTAGTCTCGTATGGGGTTTCTCCATCCTTGAAAACCGGTGTTCCCTTCTTCACGCCCAACGAATCCTCCACTCCATGGGCATAAACCGTGCTACTATCCATATTCATGGTAATAACATCCGCCGCCAATTCTATCTGCTGATAGTTTACTTTTCCCTGACCATAGAGATGCGCATATCCGCCTTGAGTAAATACAATGGAATCGTTTGCCTCATAAGTCACCGGAGCGTCCAAAGGCTGTTTCTTCTTACCGGAAGCAGCCAGCGTATCCATCCGCAAAGAATCGGGTTGCAAGGTATCGCGCATACCTCTCCTATGAGAAGATGCAATCCCCTGCCCCAGCGAATCACTCCGCAAAGAGTCCACTTGCTGTCTTCCTGGTGGTACAACACCGCGCCGACGACGTTGCGAAGCAGCCTCACCGGAAAGAAGAAGTAAGACGAATAGTAGTATGAATGATATGAATGTATTTGCTTTCAATGGCGTCATTAACTAATAGTTTACGCTTGAACGGGCAAAAGTACGTAATTTATACGGATAATCTCCCTTTTTAAAGAAATTTAGATTGCTACAAAAACAGTTTACACCAATAATCAAAGCGTTGCACGCCGGCTTTGCCATAACGCAGCAGGCTGTCACGCGCTTTCTCTACACTTTTTTCCCTGTCCAGATGTGTCTTGGAATAAAACTTATCTGCAAAACATACAACCTGCTCTTCCATACTTACCGGAAGCATGTCCCGGTGAGGAACAGGCAGATTTTGCGCAATAATATCCTCCAGTGCGAGACCGGCCCCCGTATGCCTTTCACAAACCAAGGCATGACGCGGATATCCTTCCGAACGCACCAGGTCCGCTCCCAAATAGCCATGACAGATATAGGGTTTGTCGCCAAAGCAATAAATGCCGTCGGCATCTGTCAGGAATATACCTATATCGTGCAACATAGCCGCTTCATACAGAAAATCTCTGTCCAAAGACAACTCCGGATGGCGGTCGGCAATCCACAAAGCCTTATCGGCCACAGAACGGCTGTGCGTCAGTAGGATATGCCTCAATTCATTGGCTTCCGGATAATATTTATCAATCAACCCTCGGGGACTCATTTTTTATTTTTTGCTGAATTTATAAACAATGACTTTCCGGCGCAAGTCGCAACTGCGCAGAGGAGTGCGGTATACTTCCTCCACCCGGTAGGTGTCTTCCGTATCCTGCAGGAACTGTTCTTGCAGTTCGTCCGTCACCAGCACATAACCTTGGGCAGGGTTCAGTTTATCAAAGATACGCACCCGGTCGCCCAGATAATAATTTATACCATAGAACTTAACCCAGTCGGCATACGAATAGACCATACCTTGAGGCTCTAACTCATTCAGGCGTACAGCCAGATGCCTGTCCGACTTCACCGCCAATATAGTAGGCTGATAAACGCCGTCCAACGACACAAATATACACAAAATGCAGCCAGCCGTACCATAATGCAACGAAAATCCAGGCAGAAATCCGGAATACTTTCGCACCTCGTTGCACCAATGCCAGCAGGTATTCGGCAAGCAGCATTCCCATAAACGGATAGATAGGCAGCAGATAGACGCTACGCTTACTTTTGGGAATACAATAGAAGATGAAAATCGTTAAAATCACCACCCACGCAAAAAGCTGCAACGGTGACTGAGAACGGAATTTGCACCACGCTTTCTTTAAACGTTCGCCAACGGAAGCACCTTCCGGCAGAAGATGTATCTTTTTCCATTTCAGTCCGAACAAGGAAATAAGCAGCACTAAAGTCCAGGGAACCCATCCCCAAATAATAGTCAGGAAGTTATACCACAACGGATTCTCGTGCGATGCATAGGACATTTTCCGGAAGAAACGTCCGGTATTTTCTTCCAGCATCAAATTGACAAACGCCTCTCCGCCTTGCTGATAAGCTGCCCAAAACCAAATGCCCAAAGGAATGAGGGACAGCAACCCGATGCCCAGCAGTGAAAAGAAAGTTTTTCCGAACGAACGCCCGCGCAACAGCTGATACACCCCGATACCCAGACAGGGAAAGATAGAACCGACCGGCCCTTTTGTCAATGTAGCGCATGCCATCAACAGTACGGCCAGCCAAGGAATTCCTTTGCAATTCTTCTCATCCCATCGGAAAAGCAGACACAATGAAATCACGATGAGAGAAACTTGCAGCATATCAAGCCGGCAGGCTACTGCCGCACGGTGTACTTCAAAAGAGGACAAAAGAAGAATAGAGGTCAGGAATGCTGTCTTTACATCCTTGCGTTTGGCTACGAAGCTGAAGAATACCAACTGCATAGCCAGAAAAGCAAGCGCCGACGGCATACGTGCCGAGAACTCCGTAACTCCTCCCAAGACGGATGAAATGACGGCTATTGTCCAATAAAGGAAAGGCGGTTTATAAGCTATTTCCACTCCGTAATTCGTCGGGAGTATCCAGTTACCGCTTTCCAGCATGGTATATGCAACTATCGCCTCACGCGGTTCCCCTTTCGAATAGAATATGGTTTCCCCTAAAAAGGGAACCAGTACAAGTACACTTAACAGTGCAATAAACCAGAACGCTATCTTTCTGTCCGACATATATTTTCGTTTTTATATTTTTCCGGCTGCAAAAGTACGAAATATTCTACAACAATACCTAACTTTGCCGGCTCAATGATAGCGTAAACCTAAAATGAAGCATTTAAAAAGATTTCCCGAGTTCATACGTTTTGTCATGGTGGGTATCCTTGCAACCGCTTTGCACTACGGGATATACTTCTTACTGCAACGGTTCATCAATGTAAATATAGCCTATACCCTCGGCTATGCCCTGAGCTTTATCGCCAATTTCTACCTTACCGCATACTTCACGTTCGGCAAAAAGCCGTCATGGAGCAAGGCGTTCGGTTTTGGAGGAGCACATTTATTCAATTACCTGCTGCACATCGGTTTGTTGAACACATTCCTTTGGTTGGGACTCTCCAAAACCCTTGCCCCTATTCCGGTATTCGCCATAGCCATTCCGGTCAATTTCCTGTTGGTACGCTTCGTTTTCAAACGAAAAGACTGATATTTCTCAAATTAATAATTTTCTAAGCATTATTGTTCAAAACTTCCTTAAATAATATATTACATTTCCTTTGATAACATATTTCCTTTTACAACATCTGTCATATTTGAAAACAACTTACTGTAAATCCTTTTTCTACTCAGAATGCATATACTTGATACAATTAGATACCCTTTTTTTTCACCCTATGTAGCATCAACTCTCATCTTATTATGAAATCTACTAACGATTGTGTAGAGATACTTATCTTACAGTTTACATACTTACCAATGTAGCCACAGACCGTGAAGGCACACTAAATCTACTACCGACCCAACCTTTTAACTGCAAGTCACTGCGACTAGAAGTCTCATATAAAGCAAATCTGCAATGAAAAGATTTAGGCAGATTTTCTACAGTCAGGTCAACAGCTTTATTCTTATCTGAATAGTTAATTAGCACTACTACAACTTTCTTGGTTAAATTGTCTACATATGCAGAAGCCATTAAGTCTGCTGTATTTTGACTTATACCATTGTTTATTTGCGAAATCCGAACCATTCCGGGGCGGACAAAGAAACTATAATTACCCAAAGCCCACAAAGTTTTAGAGGTTCTGAACTCGCCATCTAACTTACATGATTCAATCATCTTTTCATTACCACTCCTTGCACCAGATGACAATACGCCATCATCAATAAATATCAATCCATCCTTGTAGTTCCACTCAGAAAGCGCAGTCCAAAACTGCCAAGATGTAGCGTGAGCCACAGTCAAATCATAATGAATCACACGGGCGATATAAAGTGCAGTATTCATACCCGTATCACGTCCACTACCACCATTAGGATTGTCGCTGTTCTTTTCCATTGGACAATATTCTGTCTGCCAATAGTTATAATTGTCTGGCAGTTCACAAGCTATTGCCTCATGAAGCTGTTTGCGTGTAGTTATCATTGTGTCAATAGGCCAAGTACTCCAATAAGAATGCCCTGAAACTACTGGTTCCAATGTGGACAATCCGTGGATGGAATGCTTTCCTTGCTTGGAGAACATTTCTTTTATCTGATTGTCACGCTTGGGTTTGTCGGTACTATTGCGATATAAATACCTAATATCACCAGCTTCACCAAAAACAATTTTGGCTTTCGCCTTGTTTGTAATCAAGGCTTTATCCAAATAGCGAATAAGGCGACTGCATTCCTCATTTGTGGCTTGCATACCCTCTTGATTACTACCTACCCATTCCCACTGTGGTTCATTGACTGGACTTATATAATCGAAATTCAGTTTCTTTGCGACCTCAGCCATGAACAAAGCATAATCATCATAATAATCTTCTTTTAGATTAGCATAAGGAGTTTTTTCGCTAGCCCTTGCCATACCATTTTTTGTCATGAAGTAAGGAGCCGTGATAGAAAAGCCCAATACATAACGGACTCCTCTATCACGAGCAGCTTGCAACATCCACCGTTGCCCCTTTTGTTTATTCCAATCCCAATCTCCATTTTTATAATAAAAACAAGTGACTTAAAGTGAAACAGTTACAATATATGTAAATATCAACTACAATCATGGAAAAATATATGAAAACACATTTTATAGAAAAAGTCGGAGAAGGTTTCAAAGGTGAGAAAGCAATAGTCACCCCTTATAATATCAGAAAATTTCAGAGTGAAAATCCAATAACACAAAGATTGTTTGTGAGCCATATTGGATTTTATCCGAATGCCATCCATCACTATAGAGAGAGGGAGAAAGGATGTCCTGAATATGTTTTTATCTATTGCAAAGATGGAAGTGGCTGGATAACATACAATGAGAAAAATCACATCCTGCATTCCAACCAAGCATTCATTATTCCCGCCAATTGTAAACATGCATACGGAGCTGATGAACATAATCCATGGAGTATTTATTGGTTTCATTTTCAAGGAAAAGACATATCTTTATTTTCATCCATCACTGGAAAAATCATTGATGTGGTAGAATCCGACAGAGCAAGATATGAAGACCGATTTCTGCTATTTGAAGAAATGTTCCAAAATTTAGAATTAGGATATAGTCCGGAAAATTTAGAATATGTAAGCATATGTCTCCTGCATTTTCTTGCTACACTAAAATATATCAACCAATACAGAGAAATAAAGAAAATAAAAAGCCACGATATAGTGCGAGATAGCATCTCATTCATGAAACAGAATATCGAAAACTCTATCACATTGGAAGATATTGCTCAGCACGTTAATTATTCAACATCACATTTCAGTACTTTGTTTTCACGCCGAACTTCTTATGCGCCGATGGAGTACTACAACTCACTGAAAATACAAAGAGCGTGCACATATTTACAATTCTCCAACCTAAAAATAAAAGAAATAGCTTTTAAACTTGGATATTATGACCAATTTCATTTTTCGAAGGTTTTCAGGAAAGAAATGGAGATAACACCCAAAGAATATAGAACAAAATATCAAGAAAACAATATGACGCAACATACAAAAATGAAATGAATTAGGAGGCTGTCTCATTTTGAAACAGCCTCCTAATTCATGATAACCTTTACTTTATTACCATGATTATAAACTATTGACAATCGTTCTTTTACACATATTATAAAAATAGATATTCGTCAGTTTCTCTAGTCTAAGTTTTCGCAGATAAAAATCACATTCAATTTCGTATATCAAAAACTATGTATTCATAAACAATTTCTTTAAATTCATTTTTTTGCGTTCTTAAATCCACTCCTTTTAAAATGCAAAGTGACAAATTTGATTAAACTATAGCCCTTTGAGAATATACTAAAACAAAAAATTTTCACTTGCGAATAAATATAATATATTTGCAAAGTATTTACCATACACACTTGCGAAATGAAGAAAGTAACCCTACTGATTCCGGTCTACAACGAAGAAGCGATGCTCCCTACCCTATATCAGCGCTTGATAGAACTTATCAACCGCAACGGCACTTATGCATGGGAAATCCTATTTATCAATGACGGCAGCAGCGACCGGACGCTCGATGTTATCCGCCAACTCCGACAAACGGACAGCAGGGTAAATTTCGTGAACCTCTCGCGCAACTTCGGCAAGGAAATCGCCATGCTTGCAGGCTTCGACTACACCACCGGAGACTGCTGCGTGGTAATGGATGCTGACCTGCAAGACCCTCCCGAACTTGTAGACCGGATGCTGCAATACTGGGAAGAAGGTTATGACGACATCTACGCCAAACGCCGCAACCGTGGCGAAGAGAGCTGGATGCGCCGCCGGCTGTCACTTGCCTTCTACAGCATCTTACAAAAGATGAGCCGGATAGATATTCTGCCGAACGTAGGAGACTTCCGCCTGCTCGACCGCCGCTGCGTACTGACGTTAAGACACTTGCGCGAACAGGAACGCTATACCAAAGGACTATTCTGCTGGATAGGCTACCGGAAGAAAAGCATAGAATTCGACCGGGGCGACCGCCTTGCCGGACACTCCTCATGGAGTTTCTTCAAACTGCTGAACCTGGCAATCGAAGGAATCACCTCCTCTTCCACCGCTCCCCTGCGCATTGCCACCGTTTGCGGTAT
>PPYF01114428.1_pt1 | contig 21271 bp, 19 predicted proteins | sample 1559871 | NCBI WGS metagenome assembly PPYF01 (sample SAMN08240021, study PRJNA423297) | Human gut metagenome, whole genome shotgun sequencing project.
ACGCTACTCTGCTGCCGAAGTCGGTGACCACCGCCATCAGCATGGACGTGGCCGCAGAGCTGGGCGGCATTGCCGCCCTGACCGGTGCCATCGTCATCGTCACCGGCATCGTGGGCGCACTGCTGGCCGAGACCGTGTGCAAGCTGTTCCACATCACCGACCCCATCGCCAAGGGCGTGGGCATCGGCACGGCAGCCCATGCCGTGGGCACCAGCAAGGCGCTGCAGATGGGTGATGTGGAAGGTGCCATGAGCGGCCTTTCCATTGCCGTAGCCGGTGTGCTGACCGCCGTGCTCTGCCCGGTGTTCGTGGGCTTTGTCCACTAAAGCCGAGTGCAAATCTAAAGATACAGAAACACCCCCGGCGGCCATTGCGGCTGCCGGGGGTGTTTCTCTGTGGGTGGAAAACAAAAAAGAGGTGAAAAGAAGAATGGTTGGTAGAGATCAGTATTGCGCCTTATTTTTGTCGATAAGGCTGAACACGGCGGGAGGACATATCACTTTTTGAAAAAGGAGAACAGCCCCTTCTTTTCATACGGTGCGCTGTAGATGGTGCCCACATGGTATCCGGTGGCTTCAATGGCGGCGCGGAGCGCGTTTTCGTCCAGCGGCTCCTTGGAAAGGATCACGGTCTTGCCCTTGGCGTGGGAGGACGAGACCTTCTCCACAGGAAATGCATTGCGCACGGCGTCATTGATATGGGCTTCGCACATGGAACACGCCATGCCGCCTACTTCTACGGTCGTCTGGATCATTTTTATACCTTCTTTCAGGAATATCTTATAAAATGATGGTTAGATTCAACTAACTTTTCGCTCCGGGAAAAGCCGCTGCCCACATCATACGCCATACAGCCGCAGCTGTCAAGCGCTTTGCCTATTTTTTCCGGTAGTCCCGGGGGGTCATGCCGAAATGCGCCTTGAACGCCCGGTTAAAATAGGAAAGATTCTCAAACCCGCACCGGGAGGCGATGGTCAGCACGGTCTCATCGGTGGTTCGCAGCGCCTCGGCGGCGGTGTTCAGCCGATACTCGTTCAGAAAGGCAATAAAGCTCTGCCCGGTCATCTGCCGGAACCAGCGCATAAAATGGCTGGCGCTGAAGGAGCAGACCCCGGCGGCATCGGCTACCCGGAGCGGCTCGGCATAATGGGCGGAGAGCCATTGCAGCACGGTTTTCAGCCGCTGGGTGTCGGCGGTTTCGGTGGAGAGACACTGCCTGCCCTGTGCAATGAGCAGGGCAAGAAAGCGCAGCAGCGCCCCTTTTACCAGCAGCTCGTAGCCGGGGCGCTTGGCGCGGTTGGCATCTTCCAGCTCCCGCAGGCAGGCGGCGGCTTGCAGATAGCACAAATCGTTCGGGGTCAGACGCACCGGCAGCGACAGCCGCCCGCTTTGCAGCGGCAGCAGATATTTTTCGGCACAAAGGTCCTCCGCACCGCCCAGCAACTCCGGCTCAAAGATGATATTTTCGTATTCCATGCGCTGTCCCTCTGCCTGCCGCAGCGCGTGGAGCGTGCCCGGGGCAAAAATAAAGATATCCCCCCGGTAGGCCGGGTAGGTCACCACGCCCACCTGTACCAGCCCCATGCCCTGCTTGACAAAGACCAGCTCCATGCTCTCGTGCCAGTGGAGTGCCACCTGCTGGAAATCCCCCGGAATGGTGCAGGGGTACAGATTGAACGGAAAGCGCACGGCCCCGTGCTGTTTTGTCTCCTGCAAAGAAGCCTGATTTTGCATCGTCTCACCTCCGATGATAGGATTGTACCATAGTTTGCACTTTTTAGACAAGATTTTGAACGTTTTATGTGGTATATCTTGAGGTACAGATGTCAAACCTGTTTTCCGTAGCAAAGGAGGATGCTTTTATGAGCTTTACCGAGACGTTACAGAGTATCACCGGCAAGCTGCTGGCAGACTGCACCGATCAGGAACTGTATCTTGCACTGCTGGAACTGGTGCGGCAGAAGAGTGCCGACCGCGTGCAGCCGGTCACCGGGCGTAAACTGTACTATATCAGCGCCGAATTTCTCATTGGCAAGCTGCTGTCCAACAACCTCATCAATCTGGGGCTGTACGATGAAGCCCGATCTGCGCTGGCTGCTGCCGGAAAGCGCCTTTCCGATATTGAAGAGGTAGAGCCGGAGCCCTCTCTGGGCAACGGCGGCTTGGGGCGCCTGGCTGCCTGCTTCCTCGACTCTCTCGCAACGCTGAACCTGCCCGGCGACGGCGTAGGTCTGCGGTACCACTTCGGTCTGTTCCATCAGTCCTTTGAGGACGGCGTGCAGAACGAAAAGCCCGACCCGTGGCTGACTGCCCACAGCTGGGCGGAAAAGACCGACACCACCTACCCGGTGGAACTGGCGGGCAAGGAGTACACCGCCCGGCTGTACAAGCTGGCGGTCACCGGTTACGAGGGGCGCACCAACACCCTGAACCTGTTCGATCTGGACACCATCGACGAGAGCATCGTCCATGACGGCATTGCCTTCGACAAGACCGCTATCGACAAGAACCTGACCCTCTTCCTCTACCCGGACGATTCCGACGAGGCGGGCCGCCGTCTGCGGGTGTACCAGCAGTACCTGATGGTCTCTGCCGGTGCACAGCTCATTCTGGCCGAGTGCGCCGCCCGGGGCTGCAACTTCCATGACCTGGCGGATTATGCCGCCATCCAGATCAACGACACCCACCCCAGCATGGTCATCCCGGAGCTGATCCGTCTGCTGGGCGAGCGCGGCATTGAATTTGAAGAGGCCGTGGAGATCGTCACCAAGACCTGCGCCTACACCAACCACACCATTCTGGCCGAGGCGCTGGAAAAGTGGCCCCGCTCCTATCTGGATGCCGTAGTGCCGCAGCTGATGCCCATCATTGAAAAGCTGGATGCGCTGGCACGCACCCGCACCGAGGACGAGAGCCTTGCCATTATCGACAAGGACGACCGGGTGCACATGGCACACATGGACATCCACTTCACCCACTCCACCAACGGTGTGGCGGCGCTGCATACCGAGATCCTGAAAAATTCCGAGCTGCACGGCTTCTACGAGCTGTACCCGGAGAAGTTCAACAACAAGACCAACGGCATCACCTTCCGCCGCTGGCTGCTGGAATGCGACCCGCGCCTGACTGCAACGCTGGAAAAGCACATCGGCTCCGGCTTCCGCAAGGACGCCGCCGAGCTGGAAAAGCTGCTGGCCTTTGTCGATGACGAGACGGTGCTCAGCGAGCTGACCGCCGTGAAAAAGGCCAACAAGGAGGCACTGGCAGACTGGCTGCTGCACACCCAGAAGGTGCGCGTGAACACCGATGCAGTGTTCGATATCCAGTCCAAGCGCCTGCACGAGTATAAGCGCCAGCAGCTCAACCTGTTGTACCTCATCCACCAGTACTACGAGATCAAGGCAGGGCACCTGCCCGCTGCTCCGATGGTGAGCATCTTCGGCGCGAAAGCCGCTCCCGCCTACACCATTGCCAAAGACATCATCCATGCGCTGCTGACCCTCTCCAAGGTCATTGCCGCAGACCCGGAGGTGTCCAAGTGGCTGCAGGTGGTGTTCGTGGAAAACTACAACGTCACCGCCGCCGAAAAGCTGATCCCGGCCTGCGACCTGTCCGAGCAGATCAGCCTTGCCTCCAAGGAGGCCTCCGGCACCGGCAACATGAAGTTTATGCTGAACGGTGCGCTGACGCTGGGCACCATGGATGGTGCCAACGTGGAGATCAGCCAGCAGGTGGGCGAGGAGAACATTTATATCTTCGGCCAGACCTCCGATCAGGTCATCCACCGCTACGCCGTGGGCGATTACGACCCCGCCCAGTGGGTGGAGGGCGATGCCAACATCCGCCGCGCCATCAGCTTCCTCACCGGGCCGGAGATGCTGGCCGCCGGCCATGCCGAAAACCTGACCCGCCTGCATGATGAGCTGATCCATAAGGACTGGTTCCAGACCCTGCCGGACTTCAATGCCTACGTTGTGCGCAAGGGACAGGCGCTCAGCGATTACGCCTGCGACCCCACGGGCTGGCGGCGCAAGTGCCTTGTGAACATTGCCAAGGCTGGCATGTTCTCCTCTGATCGCACCATTGCCGAGTACGACCGCGATATCTGGCATCTGGGCAAATAATCTTTTTTGAACCTGCGTTTCTCCTTTATTTTCTCATAGGCTGCTGCACAAAGCTGTGCGGCAGCTTTTTTGTTTCCGTGCCAACAAGAAACGCCGCTGCACAGCCGTGCAGCGGCGTTTGATTCAGTTGATGAAAACCGGAACGGAAGCGGGATCAGTCCTCGCTCGCCTCTTCTTCCTCGTCATCCTCATCCGTATCACGCGGCTTATAGAAGATGCCGCTCAGGAAGATGCTGACGAAATACAGCAGCACCATGGGGAAAGCCACCATGCACTGGGACACGATGTCCGGCGGGGTGACCACAGCGGCGATGAAGAAGATGACCACGATGGCTACGCCGCGCACCTGCTTGAGGATCTGCGGGTTGATGATGCCCATCTTGGAAAGGATGATGGTGATCAGCGGCATCTCGAACACGCAGCCAAAGATGATGAACATGGTCAGGCAGAGGTTGACGTAGCTTTCGATACTGGTGGTGGTCTGGATGTACTCAGCACCCTCGATGCCGGTGCTGAGGAACCGCAGCATGAACGGCATCATGAGCTTATAGGCAAACAGCACGCCCACGCAGAACAGGATCAGACCCAGCAGCATGACCAGCTTGAAAAAGGTGCTCTCGCTCTTTTTCAGACCCGGCTTTGCAAAGGCGTAGATGTTGTAAAAGGCCACAGGCACCGTTACCACCACACCGGCCAGAATGGACACCCGGAAATACTGCATCAGTTTTTCCTGCGGGGCAATGGACACGAACTGGTAATAGTCGCGGCCCATGGCAGTAAGCAGATCGATCAGACGGTCTGCATACGCCAGCGAGACCACCACGCCCACCACAAACACCACCGCGCAGATGATGAGCCGGTTCCGCAGTTCTTTCAGATGGCCGGTCAGCGTCATGCTGCCGTCCTCTGCCATGACTTCGGCTTTCTTTTTGCGCTTTTTGTTTGTAGCCACAATTACTCCTCGTCTTCGTCCTTCTTATCAGCCTTCTTTACAGTCTCCTCGGACTGCTCGGCGTCCTCGTCCTCCATGCCCTTCTTGAAGCCATTGATGGTCTTACCGAACATCTTGCCCAGCTTCGGCAGGTTCTTGGGTCCAAAGATCAGCAGAACGACAACCAGAATGATCAGCAGCTCATTAGTACCAATACGCATAATAAATATCTCCTTTTTCTTGCCGCGCCGCGTGGCGGGCGTATTACAGAATGTATCTGGCAACCGCGGGCGCGGGTGCATCCATAAATAAGTAGGGGCGCTTACACCTTTGCTTCCTCAGCGGGTGCAGCTTCGGCAGCCTCTTCGGCTGCGGCAGGGGCTTCCTGCACAGGCTCAGCCACCGGCTCAGCGGCGGGCTGTGCGGCCTCGGCAGCGGGCTGCTCCGGCTTTTCAGCGGGAGCCTCCACAGTTTCAGCAGTGTCAGCCGGGGCTTCGGCGGGCTGCTCGGGCAGTTCCTCCACAGCATCCTCGGTCAGGTCGGTGACCTCCTCGGTCTCAGCCAGCTTCTTGGCAGCTTCCTCCTTGCTGGTCTTGCCAATGCCGGTAAAGCTCTTGGTCACGTCCCGCATACTGCTGTCGATATCCTTCTTGATATCGGTCAGGGGGGCAACAGCTTCTTTCAGGGGTGCCTGAATCTCGTTCAGCGGCTCCACCACGTTCTTCTGGATCTCCTCAGAAGCAGCGCCGGTGTATTTCTTCAGCTCGCGGAGCATCTTGCCGATCTTCTTTGCGTAGACAGGCAGCTGGTCCGGGCCGATGAACACAAACGCCACGATGACGATGACGATAAGCTCCCAAAAACCAATTTTCATAAGTAACGTTTCCTTTCCTGTACCAAGGGCATTTCCAAGACCGCCGCACACCACAGCAGTCTGCGCGTTTTTGCCCTTTTTGGCGGGGGTTCGGCGCACTGCGCGCCTTTGTTGCCCTATGTATACCGAAAAGTGGTGTACTGAATGTTAATATATTATTAACATTTTATGAACGAGTGCCTATTCAACCTGTTTTGTTTAACAAAGTGCATTTTCGCCATTCGTTATTACAGTTTGGATAGGATACAACAGCGTCCTCAGGTCTGCACGCCCTCGAACTGGCTATTGTAGAGTTTGGCGTAGAAGCCGCCCTGCGCCAGCAGCTGGTCGTGGTTGCCCTGCTCCACGATGTGGCCGTCCTTCATGACAAGGATGACATCTGCCTCCCGGATAGTGGAAAGGCGGTGTGCCACGATAAAGCTGGTGCGCCCCTGCATCATGCGGGCAAAGGCCTTCTGGATGCGCACCTCGGTGCGGGTATCAATGGAGGATGTGGCTTCGTCCAAGATCAACATGGGCGGCAGGCAGAGCATCACGCGGGCGATGCAGAGCAGCTGCTTTTGTCCCTGACTGATGTTGCCGCCGTCCTCTGCAATGACGGTGTCGTAGCCCTCGGGCAGGCGGCGGATAAAGCTGTGGGCGTGGGCAGCCTTGGCGGCGGCGATCACCTCGTCCATGGTGGCGTCCGGTTTGCCGTAGGCAATGTTCTCCCGCACCGTACCGGCACGCAGCCAAGTGTCCTGCAATACCATGCCGTAGCTGCCGCGCAGAGAGGCGCGGGTCACATCCCGGATGTCGGTGCCGGACACCTTGATGCTGCCGCTGTTTACATCATAGAACCGCATAAGCAGGTTGATGAGGGTAGTCTTGCCGCAGCCGGTGGGGCCTACGATGGCAATGCGCTGGCCGGGCTGCACATCCAGCGAGAGCCCTTCGATGAGCGGACGGTCGGGCAGGTAGCGGAAGGAAACATCCTGCAGCTGTACATGGCCGTCCGGCTGCAACGCGGCGGCGTTTTCGGCCTCCGGCACCTGATCTTCGGCGTCCAGCAGTTCAAACACCCGGGCGGCGCAGGCCAGTGCATTCTGTAACTCGGTGACCACGCCGGAGATCTCGTTGAAGGGTTTGGTGTACTGGTTGGCGTAGCTCAGAAAAACGCTCAGCTGACCGATGGTGATGCCGCCGCGCACGGCGTACAGCGCACCCACAAGCCCCACGCCCGCGTACACGATGTTGTTCACAAAGCGGGTGGCGGGGTTGGTCAGGCTGGAGAAGAAGATGGCCTTCAGGCTCACGTCCTGTAACTGTCCGTTCACCTCGTCAAAGGCGGCAAGGCTCTCGGCCTCGTGGCCAAAAGCCTGCACCACCTTCTGACCCTCGATCATCTCGTTGACCAGCGCGGTCTGCTTGCCGCGGACGGTGCTCTGGCTCTGGAAGTAGCCGTAACTGCGCTTTGCCAGAAAGCCCGCCACCACAAGGCTCAGCGGGGTGATGCACACCACCACCAGCGTGATGGGCACGTTCTCCCGCAGCATGAACAGCAGGGTGCCAAAAATGGTCAGGATGCCGGAGAACAGCTGGGTAAAGCCCATCAGCAGGCCGTCCGCAAAGGTGTCCACATCTGCCACCATGCGGCTGACGATATCGCCGGAGGGGTGGCTGTCCAGATAGGACAGCGGCAGGGTCTGAATTTTACGCAGCGCCTCGTTGCGCAGGTCACGGCTGACCGAGAAGGTGATGCGGTTGTTGCACACGCTCAAAAGCCACTGTGCAAGGGCGGCCACGGCAGCTACCACCAGAATGCTCACCGCAATGCGCAGCACCCCGGCAAGGTCCACATTGCCCTTGCCCAGCATCTTATCAATGGCATCACCGCACAGGATGGGGATATACAGCTGGGCGGCTACGCTGACCGCCGCCACCAGCAGGCTGCACACTACAAAGGCGCTGTACGGACGGATTTTGCGCAGCACCCGGTTCAGAGTGGCCTTGCGCTGCTGCGGGGTCAGCTTGTTTTTTGTTTTTGCACTCATGCTTCTGCCTCCCCTTTCTTGAACTGGCTCTCGTAGATCTCCTCGTACACCGGGCAGCTGCTGCGCAGGGCTCTGTGAGTGCCGATGCCCACCAGATGGCCGTCATCCAGCACCAGAATCTGGTCGGCGTGCTGCAAGCTGGCGGCACGCTGGCTGACGATGAACACGGTCAGAGCCCCGGGCAGCGCCGCCAGCGCCTTGCGCAGGGCGGCGTCGGTGGCGTAGTCCAGCGCACTGGCGCTGTCATCTAAAATCAGAATGTCCGGCTTGCCCACCAGCGCACGGGCGATGGTCAGGCGCTGCTTCTGTCCGCCGGAAAGATTGCGTCCGCCCTGCTCCACCGGCTCGTCCAGCCCAAGGGGCTTTGCACGCACAAAGTCTGCGGCCTGTGCCGTTTCCAGCGCCGCCCACAGGTCGGCATCGGTGGCGTCCTTGTTGCCCCACAAAAGGTTGGAGCGGATGGTGCCGCCGAAGAGCTGCGCCTTCTGCATGACCACCGCCACCCTGCCGCGCAAAGCGTCCCGGGGGTAGCTGGCCACCGGGCGGCCAAAGATCTCCACGCTGCCCTCGGTGGCATCGTAAAAGCGCGGGATCAGGTTTACAAGGCTGGATTTGCCGCTGCCGGTGCCGCCGATGACGCCGATGGTCTGGCCCTTTTTGGCGGTAAAGCTGATATCGGTCAGGCTGGGTGCGCCTGCGCCGGCGTAGGTCAGACCTACATGGTCAAAGCGCACGGCATCGCCGGTCTTGTCTGCGGGCACTTCGCCCAGAAGTTCGGCGGGGAAGGTCATGCCGGGCTTCGTGTCCAGCACCGCCTGCACACGGCCCGCACAGGCCAGCGCCTTGCTGATCTGCACGATGAGGTTGGCAAGCTTGACCAGCTCCACAAGGATCTGGTTCATGTAGTTCACCAGCGCAATGACATCGCCGGAGGCCATGCCGCCCACGTTGATCTCGATGCTGCCCACATACAGCAGCGCCACGATGGCAAGGTTGATGAGCACATAGGTCAGCGGGTTCATCAGCGCCGAAAGGTGGCCGACGTGCAGCTGCATCCCGGTCAGCAGGGCGTTGGCGTCCTCAAAGCGGTCGATCTCGCTCTGCTCCTTATCAAAGGCACGCACCACGCGCACGCCGGTCAGGTTCTCGCGGGTCAGGCCCAGCACCCGGTCCAGCCGGGTCTGCACGGTTTTGTACAGCGGCCGGGTGATCACCATCACGCCGAACACCACCACGCTGAGCAGCGGGATGGTGACCACAAAGATCATCGCCGCCCGGGCGTTGACCGTAAAGGCCATGACCATGGCACCAAGCACCACAAAGGGGCTGCGCAGGAACAGGCGCAAAAACAGGTTGAGCCCGCTCTGCACCTGATTGACATCGCTGGTCATGCGGGTAATGAGGGTACTGGTGCCCAGCGTATCCATCTCTGAAAAACTCAGGCGCTGAATATGGGCAAACAGGGCGTGCCGCAGCGCGGTGGAGTAGCCCACCGCCGCCTTGGCGGAAAAATACTGTGCGGTCAGGCTGCAGGTAAGGCCGATGAAAGCCAGCAGCAGCAAAAGGCCGCACCGCACCAGAATATAATGCAGGTCATGTGCTGCAATGCCCACATTGACGATATCCGCCATGACCAGCGGCACGAACAGGTCAAAGGTGGCTTCCAGCATCTTAAAGAGCGGTGCAAGCACACTTTCGCGCTCGTAGCCCTTCAGGTAGCCAAGCATCCGGTTCAAAAAAATTCCTCCTTCGGGGTCAAAATACACCTTATTATAACGCGATGTATACTGAAAATCCAGTGCCGCAGCTGCGTTTTGCATTGTACAAGCTGCCAAATCCTGTTATACTAGAGCTGAGATTGATAGGGAAGTATGGTGAACACAATGGCAAGACGAACAGACGGCGGGGTACGCTTCCGCCCGGTGGGCAGCCGCCGCAGCCGCACCGCACCGGTGTACAGCCCGCGCGGCACCGGCTGCCCGGCCATCGAGCAGGCGGTGCAGGGGCTGTACAAGGGGCAGAATGAGGAGAGCTTCTGGTCTTTAATGAGCGCTTTGAATTACGCGCTGGAGCTGGAGACCCATGTGCTTGTGCCGCTGCAGACGGCGCTTTCGGCGCAGGGTGCGCCCGCCCCGTGGATGGAGCACCCCATCCCGGCGGAAAAGGCCGACGGCCTTGCCTTGTGGACGCTGCGCAACGATAAAGGACGCTGCTGGCTGCCGCTGTTTACCTCGGTGGCAGCGGCCGGTGCGGACCGCAGTACCGGCAGCCGCCCCATGGCTGACCGCACCTTGGAGCAGGCCATGCAGCTGGCGCTGGATACCCCGGGCATCGACGGCGTGGTGCTGGACCCGTGGAGCAATTCCGCCTCGCTGGACGGTGCGCTGCTCAACGGTCTGCTGCACGCAGGCCACACCCCGGAGGGCCCCGGCGCAGAGGAGGCCGAAGCCGGGAAAGAAGCCGCCCGCGCCGGACACTGGGCGGCAGCGGCAGAGTGCTACCAGAAAGCCGCCGAGCAGGGCAGTTCTGCCGGGCTATCGCTGCTGGGCGAGTGCCTGTATCAGGGGCGCGGCGTACCCAAAAGCGCTGCGCAGGCGCGCAAGCTGTGGAAGGCCGCAGCCGAAAGCGGAGAGCCCATCGCCCTTTTGAACCTTGGCGATGACTGCGCCGCCCGGGGCGACAACGGCAAGGCGCTGTTGTGGTACCGCCGGGCGCGGCAGAACGCGGCAGCGGTGCCGGATATCGAGTATACACCCCGGGTCTGCCTGCGGCTGGCGCAGTACGAGACCCGCTACACCTCCCGCAAAAAAGCGCTGGCGCAGGCGGCAGAAGCAAAGCAGGCGTTTACCATTTTGCAGCGGGAGCACGAGCCGGACGCTGACCGCTGGCTGCAGGAGACCGAGCAGCTGCTCTATGCGCTGACCCACGAGCCACCCACGGCTCCGGCGGCATACAACATAGAATCTTTACAATTGGACTAAAAAATGGTCACAGCCGTCCGGTAAGATAGACTGGAGAAAAATCAGCCCGCAGACACGGCGGACAAGAAACAGAGGAAACAGTATGAGCAAAGTGATCGGCATTGATCTTGGTACGACCAATTCCTGTGTGGCGGTGGTGGAGGGCGGCAAGCCCGTGGTCATCACCAACGCAGAGGGCGAGCGCACCACCCCCAGCGTGGTGGCCTTTACCAAGGACGGCGAGCGTCTGGTGGGCGGCGCGGCAAAGCGCCAGATCGCCACGAATTCCGGGCGCACGATCTCCAGCATCAAGCGGTACATGGGCTCGGACTACCGGGCGCATATTGACGGCAAGGACCTTGCCCCGCAGGAGATCAGCGCCATGATCCTTGCCAAGATCCGCCGGGACGCCGAGAGCTATCTGGGCGAGCCGGTCACCGAAGCCGTCATCACCGTGCCCGCCTATTTTGATGACAGCCAGCGCAAGGCCACGCAGGATGCAGGCCGCATTGCGGGGCTGAACGTGCTGCGCATCATCAACGAGCCTACCGCCGCCGCGGTAGCCTACGGTCTGGACAACGAAGCTGCGCAGAAGATCCTTGTCTACGACCTTGGCGGCGGCACCTTTGACGTGTCCATCATTGAGATCGAGGACGGCACCTTTACGGTGCTGGCCACCGGCGGCGACACCCATCTGGGCGGCGACGACTTTGACCAGCGTATCGTGGAGTACGCGGTAGCAGAGTTCAAAAAGTCTGACCGCATCGACCTGACCCGCGACCCTGCCGCCATGGGACGGCTGAAGGAGGAAGCGGAAAAAGCCAAGAAGGAGCTTTCCAGTGCGCCCTCTGCCCAGCTGAACCTGCCCTTTATCGCGGTGGGCAAGGACGGGCCGCACCACTTGGATATCGCGTTGTCCCGCCCGCAGTTCGAGATGATGACCGGCGATCTGCTGTCCCGCACCGTGCCCCCGGTGCAAAACGCCTTGCGGGATGCCGGCATCTCTGCCAGCCAGCTGGGCAAGGTGCTGCTGGTGGGCGGTAGCACCCGGATGCCCGCTGTGGAGCGGCAGGTGCGGGAACTGCTGGGCAAGGAACCCAGCCATAGCCTGAACCCGGATGAGTGCGTTGCCATGGGTGCAGCGGTGCAGGGTGCACTGCTGCAGGGCGGCGGCAAGCTGGCGGGTGCCACCGGCGCGGCGGCGCAGGGACTGGTGCTGATGGACGTGACCCCGCTGACCTTGTCCATCGAGACGCTGGGCGGAGTCGCCACCCCGCTGATTACCCGCAACAGCATGATCCCCACCCGCAAGAGCCAGATCTTTACCACCGCCCGTCCCATGCAGACCAGCGTGGAGATCAACGTTTTGCAGGGCGAGCGTCACTTTGCGCGGGATAACAAGTCTTTGGGCAAGTTCAAGCTGAACGGCATCCGGGCAAGCTTTTCGTCCAAGCCCCAGATCGAGGTCACCTTTGATATCGATGTGAACGGCGTGGTGAAGGTATCTGCAAAAGACCTTGCCACCGGGCGGGAGCAGAACATCACCATCACCGGCAGCACCAACCTTTCCGAAAACGAGATCCAGCGCGCCATGGCAGATGCCGCCGCTTACGAGGCTGAGGACAGCCGCCGCAAGGAGCGTCTGGACCTGCACAATCAGGCCGAGGTGCTGGCCTACAAGGTAGACGAGGCGCTTTCCAAGTGCAAAAAGGAGTTGGACAAGGACGAAAAGGCCCGCGTGAAGGCCGACCTTGCCAACCTGCGCCACTGCCTGCGCAAGGATAAGCCCGAAAAGATGAACGAGACCGAGGAAGCCGCCCTGCGGCAGGCCAAGAGCCAGCTGGAAGCCTCGGCCAACCACCTGATGCTGCTGTACTCTGCCGAGCAGACCCCCGGCGATGGAACGGACAGCACGCTGTAATATAATAAGTTTTATGGGCTGCTGCACCCGCCCGGCGCAGCAGCCCTTTTTGTAGAAATAGAAAGGAACTGTTATGAAGGAACTGCAATATCCGGTGCGCCCCGGGCGCTACCGCCACTTTAAAGGCAACGAATATCAGGTGCTGGGCGTGGCACGCCACAGCGAGACCGAGGAGGAGATGGTGGTGTACCGAGCCCTGTACGGTGAGGGTGGGCTGTGGGTGCGCCCCGCCGCCATGTGGCTGGAGACTGTGACCCGGGACGGCATTACCCAGCCCCGCTTTACCTATATCGGGGAGTGATGCGCCCGGCTTGAATCCCGTTATTGACCCTAGGATTATTTTGCGGTAAAATGTGAGTATGATACCAAACAACAAAGGAGGTTTTCGTATGAAGGCCAAACGATGGATCTCGCTGCTGCTTGCGGTCAGCATGATGCTTGGTGTACTGGCAATGCCTGCTTCGGCGGCAGCTCAGCAGCCGGAAAGCACCGCTGTTGTCAGCGAGGAACTGCCCGATGCCGCAGCGCTGAGCACGGCAGAGGATGAAAATGATATCGTCAACATCCGCATCCGGGCGACCGGAAACCTTGTCTATGGTTCCGATTATAAGCTGGAGGTGGAGACCCGGCCCGAAAACACCCAGTATATTGCCGTGGTGCTGGGCACCAGCGGCGAAGCCTACGGCTATGTGACCCTGATGATCTCGGATAAGCTGCGCACTTTGCTCAAGCTGATCCCCCTGCCCAAAAAGATGTCCCAGACCCCGGACCAGGCCGAGGAATTCAACGTATACAGCTACCTCAAGCAGCTGATCGACGGCAACGATGTCGGCGTGCTGCTGCGGGTGGCGGACGAAGTAGTGTCGGTGATGGACACCGTCAGCTTCTTTGTCCCGGCCGGCTACCTGACCACGGTGAAGAATGTTTCCAACGGCATGAAGCTGGCGCTGAGCCTGATCCGCAAGTATCTGCCCGAGGGCGCGCTGAGCCGCATCTATCTGGACGAGCAGCCCAAGGACAGCGGCAAGTACTTTGCCGGTGCCATCGCGCTGGAAAGCAGCGATATCAACGCCGCCGGGTTTGCCATGTTCAAAATCAAGCCCAAGACCGAAAACGTCAGCCTGAGCTGGGCAGCCGATGCCCCGGCCAGCATGACCGTCTCCCAGCTGCAAAACGCTGATCTGACCGCCAAGGTGATCTCGGACGGACAGGTGGCTGAAAACGGCAAGGTGAGCTACACCTACAAGAAAAAGACCTTCCTGTGGTTCAGCAGCAAAATGAGCGGCGTGCCCACCGAGCCCGGCACCTACACCCAGACCGCCAAGGCGGGGGGCAACTACTCCTGCAGTACCATCAGCCGCACCATTACGGTGACTGCTGACCCGCAGCCTGCTGCCGCAGAGCAGCCCGCGGCATAAGCATCTTTATAGCACATAAACCGGCAGAAAATTATTTTTGAATTGGACGATCCCGGAAAGTCTGCGGACTTTCCGGGATCGTTTTTTCACGAGAGAGGCTACTTTTTATTTTCTATAAAAGGGGTTGCTTTACTCTTGCAAATCGCTGCACAATACGCTATTATAAAAATAAATAACCCCTTGCGGTAAAAAAGGGAGAAGAAGGAGCAGCTTGTCTATGGAAGAGAAAAAAAGCGGCATCAAAAAGTTCTTTGAAGAGTTCAAAGCGTTTGCCATGCGCGGCAACGTGCTGGACATGGCAGTGGGCGTTGTCATCGGCGGTGCCTTCACCGCCATCGTCACCGCGTTGGTGGAGGACATCATCAACCCGCTGATCGGCCTGTTCTTCAAGGCAGATTTTTCCGATGTGGTCATCGGACTGGGCGGCTCCAGCATCAAGATCGGCGAGTTCGTCAACTCCATCATCAACTTTCTCATCGTGGCCTTTGTGCTGTTCGTTGTGATCAAGTTTGTCAACTCCCTGCACAGAAAGCCCGAAGAGCCCGCCGAGCCGGAGGAGCCCACCACCAAGGTGTGCCCCTACTGCCAGAGCGAAATTTCCATCAAGGCTGTGCGCTGCCCCCACTGCACCTCCAAGCTGGAGGGCTTTCCCGAAATGAAGGCCTGAAGCATTCAGCATTGACAATACAACAAAACCCTCCCTGCCGGGCGCAGTCTTTGCGCTTGCGGCAGGGAGGGTTTTGCACATTTTGCGGCTTGGTTGTGGAAAAGTGGAACAGGAAGTGAGGTGGGAAAATCAGGGGTTCTTACTTACTGTCTTACTGAACCTTGGTCAGCTCAGCCAGCTTGTGGTAGATCTCGGTGTTGTCGTATACACCGCCGAACTTCTCGGCACCGACACCCATGGCGTACACGTTGACCATGGCACCGGTGTGGGCGTAGGTGGTGTGGTCCATACCGGACTTGTGGTTGATGGTGTGGCAGACAGCCATGCTGAAGGGGATGTAGGTGCCGTACAGCTCGTAATCCTGCTGGCTCATCTTGCTCTGGCTGGAGGAACCCACCTGCAGGGTGCGCTCGTAGGCCTTGCGCAGGTTCTCCACCTCGTAGTCGGTCAGCAGCAGCTTGCCTGCGCTGGCGGCAGCGGGGTCGGTGGGCAGGGTCAGGCCAAAGACGTTCTTCACATCCTGCATGGCAGTCTCAAAGGGGGTCTTGTTGGCAATGTAGCCCTGCACATAGGTGGAATCGAACTTTGCGTAGGACATCTTCTGGTGTGCCAGATTGGTCAGGAAGGTGTCGTAGTTGGTGGTCTTGTAGCCGATGGCCATGCCGCCGGTCTCGTGGTCGGCGGTGACAAGGATCAAAGTCTCGTTGGGGTGGGCATTGTAGAAGTCCACCGCAGCCTGCACCGCGTTGCTCATCTCCAGCACATCGTGGATGGAAGCAGCGGCATCGTTGGCGTGGCAGGCCCAGTCGATCTTGCCGGACTCGGTCATCAGGAAGAAGCCCTTCTTGTTGTTCAGCAGCTCGATGCCCTTTTTGACATAGTCGGTCAGTTGCCACTCGCCGTTGGCAGCGTCCATGGCGTAGTTCATGGCCTTGCCATCGCCCAGATTCTCGGCAATGATCAGGGTCTTGCCAACACCGGCGGTCAGGGCAGCGGCACCGGCCTGCGTGGTGACCACGTTGTAACCTGCGTTGGCAGCCACGGTGTGGTTGTCGGGGCCGGTGCCATCGCCGTTCACCTTCTGGAACTCGCCGCCGGCAAAGTACTCAAAGCCGGAGTTTGCCAGCTCCACGCCGATCTGGTAGTAGTTCTTGCGTGTCTTCTGGTGGGCATAGAAGGCAGCAGGGGTGGCGTGGTCGATGTTCACGGTGGAGATGACGCCCACCTTATAGCCCTTCTGGGCGTGCAGCTTTTCGGCAATGGTTTCGTAGGGCACATCGCGGGTCCAGGGGCACATATTGATGACGCCGCTCTCGGTCTTGTGGCCGGTGGCGATGGAGGTTGCGGTGGAAGCGGAATCCGGGCAGAAGGAGGTGCTGTCGTAGGTGGTCACGCTGCCCACCTGCGGGAAGCTGGTAAAGCTCAGGTCAGCCTCGGTCACAGCGCCGTTGTTGTCCACAGTGCCCTTGTAAAAGCGTGCAGATTGGATCTGGGCAGTGCCCATGCCATCGCCGATGAACAGGAAAACGTACTTGGGCTTTTTGAACACGTCCAGCAGACCGTTCTCTTCGTCTGCTGCGGCAGAAGCATCCGTCTCAGCGGCGTGAGCGGCTACGGGGGCAGCCGACAGCATGCCCACTGCCGATGCAACGGCACCGGCCTTCAGGAAGCTGCGGCGGGAAATTTTCGCATTCTTCATAACAGATATCCTCTCTTTTTTCAGCCCGGCTTGGGCGATCATACTATTTCTTGTGGGAACACCTGTATTGTAGCGCACCGCCCGCAGCGGCGAAACCAGCCCCGTGTAACACTTAGGTAAACCTTTGGCGCACAGAAGAGCGGCGGTGTAAAATGCGGGCAAAACAGGTAAAATCTGCCTGTAACGCCCGCCGCCGGGGCACTTTTTGCACCGAACCGCCCCGCAAGGGTTGCAAGCAGGGGGCTTTTCATTGTACAATAGAAAGAGCAAGCTGAGATATACTTCTATAATGAGAGGATCTTTTAAATATGTCTGATATCAAAGTGCTGGCGCTGGATCTGGATGGCACCCTGACCAACGACCAGAAACTCGTCACCCCGCGCACCCGCGCCGCGCTGGACGCCGCCATTGAAAAAGGCGTCACCATCGTGCTGGCGTCCGGTCGGCCCACCGCCGGCATCCAGACGCTGGCTGAGGAGCTGGGTCTGGACAAAAAGGGCGGCTGCATCCTGTCCTATAACGGCGGCAAGATCGTAGACTGCCGCACCGGCGAGACGCTGGTGGAAAAGACGCTGGACCCCGCCCTTGTGCCCGAGCTGTGCGCCTTTGCCGCCGTGCAGGATATTGCCATCCTGACCTATAACCGCGAGGGCATCGTCTGTGAGCGGGACAAGGACGAGTGGGCCAACAAGGAGTGCTTTACCACCAAGCTGCCCATGATCCATGTGGACGATCTGGCATCCTATGTGAACTACCCCGTGTGCAAGATGCTTATCACGCTGGATCCCGCCCGCCGGGACGCGGTGTGCGCCGCCGGACAGCAGCAGTTTGCGGGCCGCGCCGACTTGTACCCCTCCAGCCCCTTCTTTATCGAGGCGGTGCCGCTGGGCGTGGCCAAGGACGGCAGTCTGGCGGAGCTTCTGCGCCGCATGGGGCTGACCCGCGAGAACCTGATGGCCTGCGGCGACGGCCTGAACGACCGCTCCATGATCGCCTACGCCGGGGTGGGTGTGGCCATGCAGAACGCCGAGCAGCCGGTAAAGGACTGCGCTGACTATGTGACCACCGCCGACAACAACCACGACGGCGTGGCCGAGGCCGTGGAGAAGTTTATTTTACGAGAGGACTAACAAAGCAATGCCGCGTAACTTGGTTTTATTTGATCTGGAATGGAACATCGGCTACCAGCCGTATACCTTTAACTACCATGGGGTGCAGCAGACCCTGCGGGGCGAGATCGTGGAGATCGGCGCTGTGAAGATCGACGAGGATGCCAATGTGCTGGACACCTTTTCCATCCATCTGCGTCCCCGCATCTTCCGCAAATTGCAGCACCATATCGCCAAGGTGACCGGCCTGACGCAGGCCGATCTGGACAAGGGTGAACCCATCGTGCAGGGACTGCGCCGCTTTATGCAGTGGTGCGGCCCCGATGCCGAGTTTGCCGAGTGGGGTCTGGATGATGTGCCGGTGCTCAAGCAGAATCTGTTCCTGTGCAATCTGGACGAGTCCAGGCCCACCGTCTGGTACGATTTGCAGCAGGTCTTTCTGCGGGAGCATCCCCGCAAGGAGGGCGAGGGCATGACGCTGGAAAGCGTGGTCACCCGCATGGGCATCCCTATGGAGCGCCCCTTCCACGATGCACTTTCGGACACGCTGTACACCGCCGATGTCTGCCGTCTGTTGGATCTGCGCGCCGGGCTTGCCGCCTACCCCACTGAGGACGAGGCGCTGCGCCAGAGCCTGTGCCAGAACCCCGGCGACTACCGGGACTTTACGGTGTTCCACGGCTATGTGGAGCAGTACGCATGGCGGGCTGAGCCAAAGATCAGCCAGATGCCCTGCCCGGAGTGCGGCACCACCCTGCAGCCGGACGAGATTTGGCTGAAAAAGGGCAGCAACAGCTGGTATACCCTGTGTCAGTGCCCCAGCTGCACCGGCAGCAGCAACGCCGCCGGGCAGGGCGTGTTCCAGCGGTACAAGCTGTCCCGCCGGGACGGCCTGCACTGGAGCTTTGCCCGCTGCGCCCAGATGCCGGATGCCGAAAGCCTTGCCCGCTGGGAAAAGCTGCGCACCGCCCAGCTGGAGCGGATGCGCGCCAAGGCTGAAAAGCAGGCTGCGGAAAAATAAAGGCAGGAAAATCCTCTTCCGTTTCGTAGTATAGATAACAGAGCACAGAACGTGTCGAAAAATGCACACTCTGTTCACGGCTCTGTCATAGAGAATGGATATACTAAGCATGATGCAGCCTGCCCGGGAACGCCCCGGCACCGCTGCACAGAAAGGGATCGGACACAGGATGCAAAACGCACTGATGGGCTGGGTACACCAGCTTGGAACACTGGAATACTGGGAGGCGCTGCTGGCGGGCTTTGAGGGACTTGGTCCCCTTGTGCCCATTTTGCTGGCGATGGTGGAGTCCTTTTTTCCGCCGCTGCCGCTGATCGCCATTGTGGCGCTGAACGTAGCCGCACACGGCGGTCTGCTGGGCTTTTTGTACAGCTGGGCAGGCGTGGCGCTGGGCGGCATCATCATGTTTTTATTCTGGCGGCGGCTCATCAAGCGCTTTTTCTGGAAGGTAGCCAGCCGCTCCCCCAAGCTGGAAAAGGCACAGCAGTGGGTGAACCGCTTCGATACCTCGTCCTTGTTTATGCTGTCGCTGCTGCCCTTCACCCCCACCTCCTTCATGCACTTTGCCTTCGGGATGTCGGACTTTGACGAAAAGCGCTACCTGCGCGCTGTCCTTTTGGGCAAGGGTCTGATGGTGGCCATGATGGCTGTCTTTGGGCAGTCACTGGTCAGCTCTCTGAAGAACCCGGTCTACCTTGTGCTCGCAGTCCTGCTGTGGGGCGGGATGTACTGGGTGAGCAAAAGATTCTGCCGGAGGCATCATCTGGAATAACACGATACTGTTCGGGACAGCGGAAGCACCTGCGGGTGTGCCGCTGTCTCTTTTTTTGCAGAAAAAAGCTATGGCGGGCAGTCCGCAGACTGCCCGCCATGGCATAGATTACATGATTTTTATTTTGCTTCCGGTTCCTGTACAAGGGGTTCGGACGGCGGTGGGGTGAGGGTGGAATGCGCCACCACAAAGGCCGCAGCCTTTGCCCGGGCAAGGCGCTGGCGCACCTTGCGGGTGTCGTTGACGGGGAAGGTGCGCTCTCCGTCCAGCTTTTCGTTCCAGTGCGCAAGAGCAGCGTTCACCTCGGCTTCGGTGGGCTGTAAGCCCTCCCGCTCAGCCACCAGCAAAAGCCCCAGCCAGCTGCGCAGCTTGCGCTCTGCCTGCTGGTGCAGCCACTGCCGGAACTGTTCTACCGTCTGCCCGCGCACGGCTAAGAACTGGTCAAAGTTGATACCGTTTGCCTGCAAGCTCAGATTGAACTGCCGCTGCTCGGCAAAGTAGTTGCCCGCTTCCAGCCGTTTTGGCACCGAGCCGGTCACCTCATCGCCCAGCTGCCAGACCAGCTCCTTTTCAGCCCGGTCTCTGGCCTGTGCGCAGCGTTTTGCGTAGAGCTCCCGGGTTACCCGGTCGCGCAGCGCGGCCTTGCCCGCGGCATCGGCGGCGCGTTCTTCATCGCCGTAGTTGCGGTTGATCTCCAGTTCAATGGTCAACCGGCGCAGCGGATGGGGCTCGATGGGCTGCACAAAGCCGGTGTCCCGCCCCAGCTCCAGCGGTGGCAGGGTGTAGAACTGTGCTCCCGCCCGGAAGCCCTCGGCCTTGTTGACCGCCAGCAGCTCAAAATCCGGGTCGGTCACCGGTACAAGCTGCTGCTCCTGCACCAGCTGCCGGTAAAGAGGATCAAAGCCTTCCAGAATGGTGCGGTTCACCGCTGCCGTCAGCAGTTCTTCCTCGTCCTGCGGGGCGTCCGGGGCGGCCTGCTCCTTTGCCAGCGCAGCGGTCAGCTCCTCCGCGCTTGCCGTGAATACCAACCGGCAGTCCCCCGGCTCAGCCATGCCGAAATGTTCCAGTTTCATGCGGTGTCCCTCCTTCTCAGCGGTTCATGATGCCGACCATCAGCACCAGCAGCGCCACGCCGATGCCAGCGTACAGCAGCTCGGCACCCAGCACGGACTTGTCGCCCTCTACGAACATCTTCTCCGGGGCATCCGGGTCGTAGTACAGGGTGACCACGCTGCCCTCGGCAAAGGGCTTGCCCTTGGCGGGCTTGGGATATTGCAGCCGGTGGCTGCCTCCTGCGGTGGTAAACTCCAGCACATAGGCAGCGCCGTCCCGGCTCTGCACCGTGCCGCTTACCGTGGCCTGTACGCAGACGCCCTTGGTGCGCAGCTGCTGCCGCGCCCGCACGCTGCGCAGCGCCATGTAAAACATGATCAGCGCGCCCACCAGAAAAATAATCACATTCAGCATTGTTTTCCCTCGTTTTTCCGTAATCGCCGGGCGGTGCCCGGACGTATAGTTTATTGTACCATAATCTGCCCTAAAAAGCGCCCCGCAGCCGCTATCCAGAGTGCACCAACTTTGCTGCAAAAATTTGTCGAATAATTTTGAAATTAAGCCTTGACATTTCTTTTGTATCTGGTATAATAACTATCGTTCCCGGCGCTACGGCGCAGGAACACAACAGAATATGCGGATATGGCGGAATTGGCAGACGCGTTAGATTCAGGTTCTAATCGGGGCAAC